>Ga0247835_1000053_pt1 | contig 138612 bp, 149 predicted proteins | sample LaCtaG_3_FD_189912 | JGI IMG/M metagenome (GOLD analysis project Ga0247835, IMG submission 189912) | Freshwater microbial communities from meromictic Lake La Cruz, Castile-La Mancha, Spain - LaCruzMarch2015_13.5m | ecosystem: Environmental > Aquatic > Freshwater > Lake | place: Spain...
AAGACCCCACAGCTCCCTGGGAGGCAGGACTCCCCATAGGGTCTACACTAAGAATCAACCCTGTTCCTCCCGCCCAGGATTAACGATGTCAGGGGCCACATCTGTCCAGTAAAAGGCACCCACCTCAACTGGCAGGGTGAGCCAGCGCTATGGCTCCTGGCTTGCTCCCTATTCCCAGCGGCACACCTTCCTGATCGATCCCGACGGAATCCTGCGGGCCCGCTGGGTGGCCGTGCGCCCGAATGGCCACAGCCAGGAGGTGCTCAAGGAACTCCAGCAGTTGACAAACCCTTCACTGAGTTCGTGATCAGCTGAACCCGCTGGGTGCGCAGCAAAGGTCCCTGGATTCGCACCAAAGAATCCCCATATCTCCACATGCAGTCGACGTCTGCGCCAAAAAAGATCACTCTTCAGAACCCTTGTTCTGTTCAGTCGTGCCTCCAAGCATCGCCCTGATCACCAGCATCCTCGTTCCGTTCCTGTTCAAGCTCGTGGGGGCTATTGCCCTCTGGATCGCGGGCGGCTGGCTGATCAGCCTGGCCGTCCGTCTGCTGCGCAGCTCCCTGCGTCACAGCAGCCTTGATGCCACGGTGGTGTCCTATCTGCTCAACATCCTCGCTGCGGTGCTGCGGGTGATCCTGGTGGTGGCCATTCTGGGCTTCTTCGGGATTGAAGCCGCGAGTTTCGCGGCGCTGCTGGCTGGCGCCGGTGTGGCGATCGGCGACGCCTGGAGCGGCATGCTGGGCAACTTCGCCGCCGGTGTCGTCCTGCAGGTGTTCAGGCCGTTCAGTGTTGGGGATTTCATAACAGCTGCAGGGGTGACGGGCACGGTGGAAGAAATTGGCATGTTCGTAAGCTCTCTGCTGGCTCCAGACAACGTCCGCAATATCATTCCCAACGGCAAACTGTTCAGCGATACCATTCAAAACTTCTCCGTTCATCCCTTTCGCCGCGTTGAACTTGTTGCCCAACTCGACAACAGTGCCGACGTGGGCCGTGCCATCTCCTTGTTGAAGGAAGGTCTCAGCCGCGTTCCCAACCAGTTCGATGGAATGCCTGGGGATGTGGAGGTGCTCGAGTTCACGGAGCGCGGTCCGAAACTGGCCGTACGCCCCTAAACCCACACCGACAACTACTGGCAGGTTTACTTCGACACCAACCGCATGATTGTTGATGTGCTGGGTAGCAACGGCTTTCCCGTGCCCCGTATTCCGGTGGCGATGGCAACCCCTTCCAGCAACTGAACTGGGCTGTTGAATCAGAGATCTAGGGTGGATTGAAGAAGCCAAGGCTGTAGAGCCAGTAGCCAATCGCTCCAAGGGGGATCAGCACACTGAGCAAGATCTGCAGTTTGACGCGAGTCATTGAGGCCTGGATAGATGCGTAGATAGGGGGAGGTCAGGCGAGCTGCTTGTGCAGCAAGTCGCGGTGCACCCGAGCCGCCTGGCGAATCGTCTTGATCGTTTCAGCCTGGGGCGGAGAATCCAGCACTGCACTCCAGCTTTGCAGCAGACCAGCGACCGGCGGGGAGTGGCTGTCCATTCCCTCAAGATCCGTGCAGGGGCAACCGATCGATTCGGCCGCAACCCGCACCTTCGGGTCATAGCTCAGGGCCGCGCAAGGCGCCCCCGACAGGGCCGCCAGGATCAACCCGTGCAGTCGCATCGCCACCACCAGCCCTGCATGAGCAAAGTGGGCCATCGCCTCTTCGGGGCACTCCACCACCAACTCCTGGCTGCGGGAAACCAGGGCAGGGGGAACCAGCCCCTGGCCGATCAACTTCGCCAGCAGACCCCGATCCTGCTGCCGGTGGAAGGGCAGCCAGAGCACGGGCCGATCGGCAGCGCCGGCCAGGGCCCCCAGGGTATCCAGCAGAACTCTCCAGCCGGCGTCCTCCAGCAGGGGGCTGGAACGCCAGCACACCACAATCGCTCCGCCGGCTCCCTGCCAGGCCACCGGCGCCAGGGACCAGACAGGATCACTGCCGACCGGTGCCACGGTGCCCCAGCCAGCCGCCAGAGCAGCCGATTGCGCATCCCGCCAGCTGATTCCCCGCGCCAGGGGCAAAAGGCGTGCCACCAGCCAGCGGCTGGAGCGACGGCGCAGTGGACCAAGCCCCTGCCCCCAGAGCAGCACCGGTTTGCCCTGCAGGTGGGCACTGAGGATCAGGGCCGCGTAGTACAGCAGGCTGCGGAAACTGGTGGCGTCCTGCAACAGGCTGCCTCCCCCCAGCACCAGGGCATCGCAACGGTTGAGGGCCCGCAGCACCGTTTTCCATTGGCGCCGTGGGCAGGTGCGAACAGCGAAGCGTTGATGCACCTCCGCCTGGTCGTGGGCCGTGACCAAAGGGACAATCCCAGCAGGCAACTGCAGCAGCAGCGCCTCCAGCAAGGCGTCATCGCCGAGGTTGTGCTCGCCGTAGTAGCCGCAGAGCAGCACCTGTTTTGCCACCACTGGCACGACAGCCAAAACGCCTGGATCAGCTGTGGCGAAGCATCGCATCGCCAAGCGCAGCCCTGGCGGCAGGTTCTGCAGGCGAGGCGGCGGTTGGGGCGCGGGATACGTAAGTTACGGATCACCCAGGGCACCCCAGCCATGCATGCCCTCTCGCTCCCCACCTGGTGGATCCACATCGCCTCGGTGATCGAGTGGAGCCTGGCGATCGTGGCGGTGGTGCGCTGGGGTGAACGGCGCCAGGAGGGGGAATGGCGCTGGATCGCCCTGGCGATGTTGCCCGCCCTGGTGAGCGCCATGGCGGCCTGCACCTGGCATCTGTTCGACAACCCCGACCAGCTCAAGGGGCTGGTGGTGCTGCAGGCCTTCACCACCCTGGTGGGCAACGGGGCCCTGGCCGCCGCCGCCTGGAACCTCCTTCCTCGCAATCCGGAGACAGAAGCATGATCGGGATGCTCGCCAGCACGGGCGCTTGGTTGCTTGAGCCCCTGGCAGCCATTGACCCCGGCCCCTTGTTCGTGGTGTCCCTGCTGCCCTATCTGGCCTTTCTGCGCTGGGCCGGTGCCAGCAAACGGATGCCGATACTGGCCCTGCGGGGGTTCCAGTTCACCCTTGTGTTCGTCGCCGTCACGATCGTGGCCGCCGTGATCGCCCAGCAGCAGTTCGGCCGGCAGCTGGCCGATGTGGATCCGCTGCACGGCGGTGCCGAGGCGTTCCTCACGCTCGGCAACCTGATGATCCTGCTCGGCTTCCAGGAGCCCACCGGCACCAAGGCAGCTGCGTCAGACCAGCCGCCTCCCTAGAGCCATGCCCCCGTCCCTGCCAACCCTGCTCGGCCAGGCCCTGCTCGCCACGGCACTTGTGCTGATCGGGGTGCCGTCTGAGGCGGAGCCTGGAGCGATCCTGCGGGTGGGGGTGACCGATGGTTCCCAGCCCTGCAGCTTTCGGGACGGGGGTGTCTGGCGGGGCCTGGCGGTGGATCTCTGGAGCCGGATCGCCACCGAAGAGGCCCTGCCCTATGTGATCCAAGCCCAGCCGGACACCAGGACGCTGCTGCAGGCGGTGAGGCGCGGCGACATCGACCTGGCCGTGGGCTGCCTGAACGTTTCGCCCGAGCGGTTGAAACAGGTTCGCTTCACGCTGCCCTTCCAGGAGGGTGGGCAGGCGGTGATGGTGCAGCGCAGCCAGCTCGACGTGGGCCGCGCCATCCTGCTCTCCCTGTTCAGCCCCGACCTGCTGCGCCTGCTGGGTGGCTTTCTGGCGGCAACGGCCACCGTGAGCATCGCCCTCTGGAACATCGAAGGACTCGGCCGTCATCCCAGCACCGAGCGCGACGGACAACGCCGTTCCTTTGCCCGGGTGTTTCAGATTCTGGCCACCGGACCCGGCACCAACACCGTGGCCAATACCACCCGTGGACACACCCTGGTGGTGGTGAGTTACCTGATCCGCATCGTCTCGGCTTCGTTGCTGGTCAGCTTCGTGACCCTGAATGTGGTGCGACAGCCCCAGTTCGGCGGCCAGAATTCGATCCGCAGCCTGGAGGATCTGGCCGGGATGCGGGTGGCGGCGCGGCGCGGCAGTGTCAGCAAGGAACTGCTTGAGACCCTCAACCGCGGAGGCGTCCAGCCACCGGTGCGGATCCTGTCCCTGCAGACGATTGAGCAGGCGAGCAGCCTCCTGCTCAGCGATGGAACCGACGCGGTGCTGGCCGATGAGCTCCAGCTGGACTATGTGAGCAAGCAGCTGAGGGGTGCCCGCTTCGAGCGGGTGCTGGGCGGGATCAACACCGAATCCCAGGCGTTCGCCCTCGCGCCGGACCTCCCGGACGCCATCGCCGAGCGGATCGATCTGCGGCTCAGCGAACTCAAGCGCAACGGGGTGGTGGCGGAACTGCGCCGCCGGGAGCTGGCCGCTCCCTGAGCCAGCCGGTCACTCCAATGAACAAGTCTTAAGGAGTGGTGGTGGCAGGGGTGTTCCCCCGGAAGATGGGGCGTCGGTTACTGATCCAAGATGATCGCTCCGCTTCTGGCTCTGGCCCCCGCCTCGATCACCTGGTCACCAAAGGTGGCCCTGGTGATGATCGTCTGCAATGTGATTGCCATCGCCATCGGCAAGGCAACGATCAAATACCCCTCAGAGGGCGCCGCCATGCCCAATCCGTCGTTCTTCGGAGGCTTCGGCATCGGCGCGGTGCTCGGCACCACCAGCCTTGGTCACATTTTCGGGATCGGTGCGATCCAGGGCCTCGCCTCCCGCGGTGTGCTCTGAACGCTGATCCAATCAGCTGTTCCGCTCAACTGAACGGGCCCGGGCTTGCCTCGGCCCGTTTTCATGCTGGGAGCACTTTGGAGCTGAACGATTGACGATTGGTGCGGCCTGCTGGGGCTACCAATCCAGCCCCCTGTCAGGTCAGACAGCCAGCGGCTGACGCTTCAGGCCCAGGGCAAACCGTTGACGAATACGCTCTGCCATCTGGCCTGGCGTCAGACCCACCGAGAGTTTGCTCTGGGCAGGGCTGGCATGGTCCACCAGTTGATCGGGGATGCCGATCCGCAGCACCGGCACCAGAACGTCATGGTCGTTGAGGGATTCGACAATGGCGGCACCGAAGCCGCCGGGCAGGGCACCCTCCTCCATGGTCACCACCCGACCGATGCGGCGGGCCAGCGGCACGATCAGTGACTCATCAAGCGGCCGCAGGAAGCGGGCATTCAGGACCGCTGCCCGAACCCCGTCTTCCTGAAGCAGACCGGCGGTCGCCATCGCCGGAGCCACCATGGCCCCGTAGGCCACGATCAACACATCGTCGCCGTCGGCGAGCTGCTCCCCTCGACCGATTTCGATCGGCTCCCAGCCCTCTTCGGCCAGGGGCACCCCTTCCCCTTCACCACGGGGGAAGCGGATGGCACAGGGACCGCTGTGGCCGATGGCGGTCACCAGCATGCGCTGCAACTCAGCCTCGTCCTTGGGTGCCATCACGGTGAAGTTGGGGATGGCGCGCAGGTAGCTGATGTCGTACTGACCCTGGTGGGTCGGGCCGTCGGCACCAACGATTCCGGCCCGGTCGAGCACGAAGGTGACCGGAAGCTTCTGGATTCCCACATCGTGGATGAGCTGATCGAAGGCCCGCTGCAGGAACGTGCTGTAGATCGCCACCACAGGTTTGAGGCCAGCTGTAGCCATCCCTGCCGCCATCGTGACGGCGTGCTGCTCGGCGATGCCCACATCGAAATACTGCTGCGGCAGGGCCTTCTCCAACAGATCAAGGCCGGTGCCGGTGGCCATGGCCGCCGTGATGCCGACCACGGTGGAATCCTGCTCACAGAGCTTCACCAGGGTCTGGCCGAACACCTTGCTGTAGCTGGGTGGCTTCGGTTTGCTGGACGGGAAGGCCTTGCCGGTTTTGAGGTCAAAGGCCGACTGGGCGTGGTAGCCAACTTGATCCGCTTCGGCATAGGGGTAGCCCTTGCCTTTGGTGGTGACCACATGAACCAGCACTGGCCCCTCGCAGCGATGGGCCGCCTGGAAGGTGCGCACCATGTCGGAGATGTCATGGCCATCGACCGGGCCCATGTAGGTGAAGCCAAGTTCCTCAAACACCGCACCGACCTTCGGCACCGAAAGGCGCTTCATGCTGCCTTTGAGGGTTTTAAGCTCCTGAGGGAGCTCTCCGTGCAGGAATGGCAGATGCTTGACAGCCTCTTCAGCACTGCCGGAGAGGAACTGCAGGGGTGGGCTCAACCGCATGCGGTTGAGGTAGGTGGAGAGGGCTCCCACCGGCGGTGAGATCGACATGTCGTTGTCGTTCAGCACCACCAGCAGCCGGGTTTTCGGCAGGTGGCCAGCGTGGTTGATCGCCTCCAGGGCCATGCCGCCGGTGAGGGCACCGTCACCGATCACAGCCACACACTTGAACTCTTCGCTGCGGCGGTCGCGGGCCAGGGCCATGCCGAGGGCCGCCGAAATGCTGGTGGAGGCATGGCCGGCGCCGAAATGGTCGAAGCGGCTCTCGCTGCGCTTCAGATAGCCGGCCACACCGCCCTGCTGGCGCAGGGTGCTGAACTGGTTGTAGCGGCCGGTGATCAGCTTGTGGGGGTAGGCCTGATGGCCCACATCCCAGACGACCCGGTCGATGTCGAGGTCAAGGGTTTGATAGAGGGCCAGGGTGAGCTCCACCACCCCCAGTCCCGGTCCGAGGTGGCCACCGCTGGTGGAAACCACCTCCAGGTGCCGTTCACGGATCTGACGGGCGATGGCTTCAAGCTCGCCGACACTCAGACCATGCAGTTGGTTGGGATGGCTCAGCTCACTGAGGTGCATACCCCTCCCCTTCTTTCAGGCCAATCTACGGCGTCCGCCGCTGGGTGCGGACCTCAGCCACGCCTTTGCCGCAGCACCTGTTGCCACACTGAACCCATGGACGATTATCTGCAGCGCATCCTGCGGGCCCGGGTGTACGACGTGGCGATCGAGTCACCGCTTGAGCCAGCCCCGAATCTCTCGCGGCGGCTGGGAAATTCCGTGCTGCTCAAGCGGGAGGATCTGCAGCCAGTGTTCTCCTTCAAGCTGCGGGGGGCCTACAACCGCATGGTGCACCTTTCCCCGGCTGAGCTGGAGCGGGGGGTGATCGCCGCCAGTGCCGGCAACCACGCCCAGGGCGTTGCGCTGGCCGCCGGCAAGCTTGGCTGCCGGGCGGTGATCGTGATGCCGCTCACCACCCCTGAGATGAAGGTGCGGGCCGTGGCGGCCCTCGGCGCCGAGGTGGTGTTGCACGGCGACACCTACGACGAGGCCTACGAGCAGGCCCGCCGCCTCGAGGCCGCCGGCGGCATGACCTTCATTCATCCCTTTGACGACCCGGACGTGATTGCCGGCCAGGGAACGGTCGGGCTCGAGATCCTGCGGCAGGCGGCACCGCCGCCGGATGCGATCTATGTGGCCGTGGGGGGCGGGGGCCTGATCGCCGGGATCGCTGCCTATGTCAAGAATGTCTGGCCCGAGGTGGAGATCATCGGCGTGGAGCCGGCCGACGCCGATGCCATGACCCGCTCCCTCGCAGCCGGTGAGCGGGTCTGCCTCCAGGAGGTGGGCCTGTTCGCCGATGGGGTGGCGGTGCGCCAGGTGGGCGTGCACACCTTCTCGCTGGCCCGGCGCTACGTCGACGCCATGGTGACCGTGGACACCGATGAGATCTGTGCGGCGATCAAGGACGTCTTTGAGGACACGCGCTCAATCCTGGAGCCGGCCGGAGCCCTGGCGGTGGCCGGCATGAAGGCCGATGTGCAGCGGCGCGGCCTGAAGGGACGCACCCTGGTGGCGGTGGCCTGCGGCGCCAACATGAACTTCGAGCGGCTGCGCTTCGTGGCCGAACGGGCCGAGCTGGGGGAAGAGCGCGAGGCGATGCTGGCCGTGGAGATTCCCGAACGCACCGGCAGCCTGCGCCGGCTCTGCGAACAGCTGGGCTCGCGCAGCCTCACCGAGTTCAGTTACCGGATGGCCGATCCAAGCGTCGCCCACATTTTCCTGGGGGTGCAGATCAGCGGTCGTGAAGACACCGCAACGCTGATCGAGCAACTCAGGGCCGCAGGGTTTGCCTGCCTCGACCTCAGCGGCAATGAACTGGCCAAGCTGCACCTGCGCCACATGGTGGGGGGACGGTTGCCCCTCGACGCGGCGCCCCCCGGCGCCGAAGCCGGCCTGGAGTTGCTCTACCGCTTCGAGTTTCCGGAACGTCCCGGCGCCTTGATGGCCTTCGTGAACGCCCTGCATCCGAACTGGACGATCAGCATCTTTCATTACCGAAATCAGGGTGGAGACGTGGGGCGGATCGTGGTCGGGGTGCAGGTCGCCCTTGAGGACCGCCAGGCCTGGCAGGACTTTCTTGACGGTCTGGGCTACCGCCACTGGGATGAAACCGGCAACCCGGCCTACCGGCTCTTCCTCGGAGCAGCCCGCAGAGCGCTGCCCAGCCTGGCCTGAGCAGGAAGGGCTGCGGTACGTTGCCGGTGAGCTGTGGGGTCTGGGGCCTTGTCAAGCCATGCTCCTCCATCCCGTGAATCGCCCTCCAGACCAGAGCAGTCGGATGCTGGGAAGCGGGGCGAGAGCCTGTCCCTGGCTGCCCGGCTGGAGGCGATCCTGTACCTCAAAGGACGGCCCCTGGATCTGGGGGAACTCGCTGAGATCGCCGCCCGTGACCAGCCCGGCCTGATCAGCCGCGAAGACGTGGAGCTGGCACTGATCACCCTGATGGCCGACTACGCCCACCGTGACACGGCCCTGGAGATCCGCCAGGACGGCTCGCGCTACAGCCTCCAACTGCGCGAGAGCCTCGGCGAGCTGGTGCGCAACCTGCTGCCGGTGGAACTCTCCACCGCCACGCTTCGAACCCTGGCCACCATCGCCCTGAAGAAACGGCTGCTGCAATCGGAACTGGTGGAGCTGCGCGGCTCCGGGGCCTATGACCACATCAAGGAGTTGTTGGCCCAGAACTTCATCGAGCGTCGCCGCCAGAGCGAGGGCCGCTCCTACTGGATCAGCCTGAGTGAGAAATTTCATCGCACCTTCGCCGTCAGGGCGGAGCTGGCGGACCCAGCCGGCGAGGGGGGACGCTCTGCCTAGAGTCAGGACCCGATTTCAATTCCCGGCAGCCCCGTGACCATCCTCAGCTCGATCTTTGCCGTACTCGCCCAGACCCTCAGCATCTACAGCCTGGTCCTGCTGGTGCGGGTGCTGTTGAGCTGGTTCCCGAATCTGGACTGGAGCAACCCGGTGCTTTCCACGGTCAGCTCGATCACCGATCCCTATCTCAATGCATTCCGGGGCCTGATTCCACCCCTGGGCGGCATCGACCTCTCAGCGATCATCGCCTTCCTGGCGCTCAGCCTTGCCCAGGGGCTGCTCGGAAACCTGAGCGCCTCCCTGCCCGGATCAGGCTTCGGTCTGTGATCGGTTCCTGAACCTCTGCTGCTGAACTTCTGTTCAGCGAACATCACCACTGCCGCCGATCACGTTTCGCTCGGCACGGCTGGCCAGCTTGGCCAGATTGGCCGTGGCGATGCCATCGAGGTCGAAACCAAGCTCACTGGCCAGCTGGGCCACATACCAGAGCACATCGCCGAGTTCGAGCTTGATCGCCTCCCGCGCCTCAGCATCGAAACAGCCGCCTCGGTCCCGCAGCACCTTTTTGACCTTGTCGGCCACCTCACCGGCTTCACCGCACAGCCCCAAGGTGGGATAGATCAAGTTGGCGCCCACCTGGGGATAGCGGGCGGTCAAGCGGGCCTGGCCCTGGTAGTGGTTGAGGTCCATCGATTCCGTTGTGGCGGCGCAAAGCAGGACCGGATGGTAGTTTCCGCTCAACCCTCGGCTCCTTCGATGGCCAAGCCCGATCTCTCGCGTTGCACCAAGATCGTGGCCACCATCGGGCCTGCCACCGAATCACCGGAGCGGCTGCGACAGCTGATCCGTGCCGGTGCCACCACCTTTCGGCTCAATTTCTCCCACGGCGACCACTCCGAGCACGCCGCCCGGATCGCCACAATCCGCCAGGTCGCCCACGAGCTCAACATCCACGTCGGAATTCTGCAGGATCTCCAGGGTCCCAAGATCCGCCTGGGCCGCTTCATCGGAGGGCCGATCACCCTGGCCAACGGCGACAGCTTCCAGCTGACCTCCCGCAATGTGCCCTGTGACCAGTCGATTGCCACCGTCACCTACGACAAACTCGCTGACGAGGTTCTGGCCGGCAACCGCATCCTTCTCGATGATGGGCGGGTCGAAATGGTCGTTGATCGGGTTGACGGGCCTGAGCAGACCCTTCATTGCACGGTTGTTGTCGGAGGGGTTCTCTCCAACAACAAGGGGGTGAACTTCCCCGATGTGCAGCTCTCGATCCGTGCCCTCACCGACAAGGACCGGGAAGACCTGATCTTCGGGCTGCAGCAGGGGGTTGACTGGGTCGCCCTCAGTTTCGTGCGCAACCCTTCCGACATGGAGGAAATCCGCGAACTGATCAGCGGCCATGGTCACAGCACACCGGTGATTGCCAAGATCGAGAAATTCGAAGCGATCGATCAGATCGATGCGATCCTGCCCCTCTGCGACGGCGTCATGGTGGCCCGCGGCGACCTCGGCGTCGAGATGCCGGCCGAAGAAGTGCCGCTGTTGCAGAAGGAGCTGATCCGCAAGGCCAACACCCTCGGTATCCCGATCATCACGGCCACCCAGATGCTCGACAGCATGGCCAGCTGTCCCCGCCCCACCCGCGCCGAGGTCAGCGACGTGGCCAACGCCATCCTGGATGGCACCGACGCGGTGATGCTCTCCAACGAAACCGCCGTGGGTGATTTTCCGGTGGAAGCCGTGGCCACCATGGCCAGGATCGCCTGCCGCATCGAGCGCGACTATCCCCGCCGCGCCGTCGACAGCCACATGGCCTGCACGATTCCCAATGCGATCAGCCAGGCGGTCAGCACGATTGCCCGCCAGCTTCAGGCCGCCGCGATCCTGCCGCTCACCAAAAGCGGCGCCACGGCGAGGAACGTCAGCAAGTTCAGACCCTCCACCACCATCCTGGCGATCACCAGTGATGTGAAAGTGGCCCGCCAGCTCCAGATGGTCTGGGGGGTGAATCCGCTCCTGATCGACGACCAGGATTCCACTTCCAGCACCTTCACCCTGGCCATGGGGATCGCCCAGGAACAGGGCCTGCTCAAGGAGGGGGATCTGGTGGTCCAGACCGCAGGCACCCTGGCAGGCGTCAGCGGCTCCACCGATCTGGTCAAGGTGGGGATCGTTTCGGCTGTGCTTGGTCGCGGACTGGGAATCGGCAGCGGTTCGGTCAGCGGCAGGGTGCGAGTGGCCACCAATCCCGAAGAGGCCGCCCGCCTGGTGAGCGGCGAGATCCTGGTGGTCCGCGAAACCAGCGCCGCCTATCTGGGCGCGATCCGCAAGGCCAGGGGGGTGATCGCTGAAGCGGACGGCAGCGAGAGCCATGCTGCGGTGATTTCCCAGCGACTCGGAGTTCCTGTGATCGTGGGGGTGTCGAATGCCACCACCGATCTGCGCCATGGTGAGTTCGTCACCCTGGAGCTGCGGGAGGGCCTGGTCCATCGCGGCGCCCGCAACCACACCCAGTCCAAACGCCTCGGAACCCTGCTCTGAGCCCTGGCCATGGCATCGAAGCTTCCGCTCACTGAAACCGTCACCATGGCCCTCAGCACCCTGAGGGCCACCAGGTTGCGCAGCCTGCTGACGATGCTCGGCATCGTGATCGGCAATGCCTCGGTGATCACCCTGGTGGGTGTGGGCAGGGGCGCCCAGAACCTGGCGGAAGGCCAGCTCAACACCCTCGGCGCCAATGTGCTGTTTGTGGTGCCAGGCAACAACGACACCCGGCGGCAGGGAATCAACAATCCACGCACCCTGGTGCTGAGCGATGCCGAAGCGATCGCCGAACAGGTGCCGAGTGTGCGGCGCGTGGCCCCCCAGATCACCCTTAATGAGGTGGTTCAGGTGGGAGCCAACAGCGCCAATGCCTCTGTCTCCGGGATCACACCGGAGTTTCTGCCGGTTCGCCGTTTTGAGATCGCCCAAGGCAGGTTCTTCAGCCAGCAGGACCTGGACTCGGCCCGAAATGTGGCGGTGATCGGCCCGGATCTGCGCGACAAGCTGATTCCAACGGGTGCAGCGATCGGCCAGACCCTGCGGATCCGTGATCAGTCCTTCGAGGTGATCGGCATCACCGCGCCGAAGGGAGCGGCCTTCGGCAGCAACCAGGACGAGGCCGCTTACATCCCCCTTTCCACAATGGTGAGCCGCCTGGGCGGGCGGACCAGTTTTGGCATCAGCCTCACCTTCATCAGTGTGGAGGCGCTCGATGAGGCCAGCACCGGAGCCGCCAAGTTCCAGATCACCAACCTGCTGCGCCAGCGGCACCGGATCCTGCGCGAAGACGATTTCGCCGTGCGCTCCCAGCAGGATGCCCTCTCGATCGTGGGCACGATCACCGGAGGTCTCACCTTGATGCTGGCGGCGATTGGCGGTGTCTCCCTCCTGGTGGGCGGCATCGGCATCATGAACATCATGCTGGTGTCCGTCAGTGAGCGAACCCAGGAGATCGGCCTTCGCAAGGCGCTGGGCGCCCGCAGTGGCGACGTGCTGCTCCAGTTCCTCGTGGAGTCGTTGGTGCTGGCCAGCCTGGGGGGGTTTATCGGCAGCGCGGTGGGCCTGGGTGCGGTGGCAGCCGTGGCCCGGTTCACACCGCTGCCCGCAGCCATCGAGCTCAGCAGTGTGGCCTTCACGGTGGGGCTCTCGGGTGGAATCGGCCTGTTCTTCGGGGTGGTGCCCGCCCGCCGGGCCGCCCGGCTCGACCCGATCGTGGCCCTGCGCAGCCTCTGAACACCCAAGAAAAGATTAAATCGCCCGATTTGTGGTGACGGAGACTAACGGGAAGCTCAGGGGGTGGCTTTATGAGAGTTCCCTGAATAGATGGTTCCCGTGGCCAGGCTTCCCTGCGGTTTCCGCAACTCCAGCGACCGCATGGTGATCGTTCGCTGTTGTGGGCCGAAGGAGTTTTACCTGGAGCGGGTGGTGTTCCCCTTTGAAATGTTGAGTTTTGAAGCTCCAATGGGATCGCAGGTTGAGGTCTGGACCCATGGCCTTGGCGGCCCGGAGCTGATCGAGACCCTGGCCAGCAGCGATCTGCTGATCGAATCAGACGATCGGGAACCCTGTCTCAGCGGTGACAGCGCCGCTTGAAGCCGAGGCGCCCGTGGGAGAGTGAAGACCTCAGACCAGCGGCTCCACCAGCCCACGGCTGAGTGGCCTGCCATTTACAGTTCTTAAAGATTCTGAGGTTCCATGAAGCAGCGCTGGCGGCTGATCGCTCTCTGGTTCCTGCCGATCGGCGTGGCTCTCTTCCTGGCCTGGCAAGTGATCGGCAATGGGGGGGGTGCACGCTTCACGCCGCAGGCTGCTGGAACGGGCGGTGCGGGTTCGCGCAACACGGCCGTGGCCCGCATGAGCTATGGACGCTTCCTTGACTACGTGCAAGCAGGTCGCGTCACCGCGGTTGACGTCTATGACGGCGGACGGAGTGCAGTGGTCGAAGCAGTCGATCCTGATCTCGACAACCGCGTCCAGCGCCTCAGGGTCGATCTGCCCGGGTTGGCCCCCGAGTTGATCAACAATCTCAAGGAAAGGGGGATCAGCTTTGATATCCATCCTCCCCGCACTGGAGGGCCAGCGCTGGGAATCCTCGGCAACCTGCTGTTCCCCCTCCTGTTGATCGGCTCTCTCATCTTTCTGGCCCGGCGCTCCTCTTCGATGCCCGGAGGGCCCGGACAGGCCATGCAGTTCGGCAAAACCAAAGCCCGTTTCGCCATGGAGGCTGAAACCGGTGTCAAATTCGATGACGTTGCCGGTGTGGAAGAGGCCAAGGAAGACCTTGAAGAGGTGGTCACCTTCCTCAAGCAGCCGGAGCGGTTCACCTCCGTCGGAGCCAAGATTCCCCGCGGCGTGCTGCTGATCGGACCGCCGGGAACAGGAAAAACCCTGCTCGCCAAAGCGATCGCTGGTGAAGCCGGGGTTCCCTTTTTCTCGCTTTCCGGCTCCGAGTTCGTCGAGATGTTCGTGGGTGTGGGCGCCTCACGGGTGCGGGATCTGTTCAAGCGGGCCAAGGAGAACAGCCCTTGCCTGATCTTCATTGATGAAATTGACGCGGTCGGGCGTCAGCGGGGCGCTGGAATCGGCGGTGGCAACGATGAGCGGGAGCAGACTCTGAACCAGCTGCTCACCGAAATGGATGGCTTCGAGGGCAACACCGGCATCATCATCATCGCCGCCACAAACCGCGCTGATGTGCTGGATTCCGCCCTGCTGCGTCCGGGCCGGTTCGATCGTCAGGTGTCAGTCGATCCGCCGGACATCAGGGGCCGTCTCTCGATTCTTCACGTTCACGCCCGCAACAAGAAACTCGCTCCAGACGTTTCGCTTGAAGCGATTGCCCGCCGGACTCCAGGCTTCACTGGAGCTGATCTGGCCAACCTGCTCAACGAAGCCGCAATCCTCACGGCGCGCCGCCGCAAGGACGCCACCAGCCTGGCCGAAATCGACGATGCCGTCGATCGCGTCATCGCCGGCATGGAGGGCAAGCCCCTCACTGATGGGCGCAGCAAACGCCTGATCGCCTACCACGAAGTCGGCCATGCCCTGGTCGGCACCCTGGTCAAACAGCACGACCCGGTTCAGAAGGTCACCCTGATCCCCCGGGGCCAGGCCCAGGGCCTCACCTGGTTCGCTCCCGACGAAGAGCAGATGCTGGTCAGCCGGGTTCAGCTTCGCTCCAGGATCATGGGTGCCCTGGGAGGCAGGGCAGCAGAAGCTGTCGTATTTGGCCATTCCGAGGTCACCACCGGCGCCGGTGGTGACATTCAGCAGGTGGCGGGGATGGCCCGCCAGATGGTCACCCGCTTCGGCATGAGCGAGCTCGGCCCGGTTGCCCTCGAAGGTGGCAGCCAGGAGGTGTTCCTGGGCAGGGATCTGATGACCCGCAGCGATGTGTCCGATGCCATCTCAAAGCGCATTGATGAGCAGGTCCGCGCCATTGTTGACAGTTGCTACCGAGACACGGTCGCCCTGGTGGGCAGCAACCGCGCCTGCATGGACAGGCTGGTGGAACTGCTGATCGAAAAGGAATCTCTCGATGGGGATGAATTCCGCAGGGTGGTAGCTGAGTTCACTGAAATTCCTGACAAGGAGCGCTATTCACCCTTGGTGGAAGCAAGCTGATCAGGCGGCAGCTCCGGGCTAGACGCGGAACATTTCGGAGAAGACCAAGGCCGGAATTGAAACCCTTAACCAAACCCACATCCTGTTCCACCCTATACCATTTAGATTCTCATTTCATGGCGTCCTGGTCTTGAGCAAGATCCAATCCCCGATGGAGTCCTTCAGCCGCTACCACGGCGAGGACTGGTCGCCCGAGCGGGTCGCCTTCCACCAGAACCTTGAGCAGTTTGCTGAGCGGGTGGGTTTGATCGTGGCACTCCAGGCCAATGGCAAGATCACCCAGGACATTGCCTATGCCGAGATCCGTCAACTCTGGAAAGAACTCAAGGACAGCAAGGGCAACCTGATTGATTCCAAAGCCAAGCCCTGACAACGGCCTGAGCAACAGTTCCAGGACCCCGTGCGGCAGGGAAGTGGTGATCCAGTCCCCTGATTGTATTGCCCAGACAATTTCAAACCAGCTGATCTCCAGATCGCTGGTTCAATCCACCGATCTGATCGGCCGGCGTTCGATCACCTTGTCAATCAAGCCGTAGGCCACCGCTTCGGCCGGTGACATGAAGAAATCCCTGTCTGTGTCCTGCTGGATGCGCTCCAGGGGCTGACCGGTGCGGTCGGCAAGCTCGTGGTTGAGCTTGTCCTTGAGGAAAAGGATTTCATCGGCCTGGATGCGGATGTCGCTGGCCTGGCCGCGGGCTCCGCCCAGTGGCTGGTGAATCATGATCCGGGAGTGGTGCAGGCTGCTGCGCTTGCCCTTGGCCCCAGCCGTGAGCAGGAAGGCGCCCATGCTGGCAGCCAGGCCCACACAGACCGTCTGGACGTCCGGCTTGATGTGCTGCATCGTGTCAAAGATACCGAGGCCGTCGTAGACAGAGCCGCCGGGGGAATTGACGTACAGAAAGATGTCTTTCTCGGGATCCTCGGCTTCGAGGAAAAGCAACTGGGCCACAACCCGATTGGCCGACTCCGAGGTGACGGGCTCGCCGAGGAAGATGATCCGCTCGCGAAGCAGCCGCGAGTAGATGTCGAAGGCGCGCTCCCCCCGGCCGGAATCCTCAATCACGATCGGGATCATCAGCAAACCATCAGCACTCTGTCAATCCTACTGAGCAGAGCGGGCCGCCCAGGCCCTCGCAGCTCGGGCGGGAAGATGCCGAGACGAGGGGAAGGGGGCGGCGCTAGGGTCCAGGAACCATGAGAAACAAGAGTGGGCGTCAGTCTCACCGTCGCTGACAGCAAGCGCGTTTTCCACCAGTCCTTTCCCTATGTGATCGGTACCCTCTATCGACGCCTGGTGGATGAGTTGCTGGTGGAGTTGCATCTGCTCAGCCACCAGAAGGGCTTCGTCTGCGACCCGCTTTTCGCTGTGGGGCTCACCCAGGTGTTCGACAGCTTCGCCAAGGGGTATCGGCCCGAGTCCCAACAGGAGCCACTGTTCGTGGCCCTCTGTGCTTCCTCCGGCTTCAATGCAGCCGAGATTCGCAGCGAGAGGGACCGAGCGATTCAAGCCGTGGGCAACCACAGCCTGGAGGAGGTCAGGCACTGGCTGGAGTCCCAGGGGGACGGTGCCCCCGAACCGATTGCCAGCGTGCTCGCCGAGGTGAAGCGGCCCGATTTTCACTACTCCCGGCTCTTCGCTGTGGGGCTGCTGAGCCTGTTGCAAAAGGCCCAGGGTGCCGAGGCCCTCGAACCCCAGGCCCTCCAGCAGGCCTCCCATGAGATCGGCGCCTCGATGGGGCTGCTCAAGGAGCGGGTTGACAAGGACCTCAGCCTCTACGTCACCAATCTGGGGAAAATGGCCCAGGCGGTGGAACTGATGGAGGAAACCGTTGCCGCTGAGCGCAGACGCCGGCAGCGGCAGCAGGAAGAGGAGGCAGCCGGCAGCGAGCCCAGCAGGGCGGAGCCAATCGCCGCCGAGGCAGCAGGCACGGGCGACGCCGGTACCCCCTCCTCAGCGCCCACCGCCACCAGCTGAAGGCTGGGCCAGCTGCAGCGCACCCGATACCCAGGACAGGGGCGAGAGAGCAGGGGCTTTAGTGGTGGGCGAAATGCTGAGCCATTCGAGCTGCTCAGCCTGTCTGACCACCGCCGGCAAACCGGGTGGAAGCAGCGAGACGGCTGCCAGGGCGGCGGGGCGAGCCTGGAGGCTCATGGCCGCGCCCTCGGACGAGCGCGCCGTGGCCGATGAACCCTCAGCCGTTGCCGGAACGGGGCCCAGGAAGAACAGCAGCTCGGCGGGCCGGCTGGCCACCGGCCGAATCCAGCGCCATCCGCCGACGACGGCACCGTCCTGACGCTGCCACGTGCTGTCGCCCGGGCCAGCAACAGCAGCTTGGGGAGCCGGGGAGGGCCCGCCGGGCGGCTTCCGTGTGAGGCCCTGGCCTTCCAGATTGGTGCGCAGCGCCAGGAGCCATGAATCCCAGGCAGGCCGTTCGTTACCCACGGCCAACTGAAGCTCCAGGGATGCCTGGAAGGGCCCCTTGGCCAAGGGGCGCAGGCGCAGGTGGAACGGCAGAGTTCCCAGGCGGTCTGCGAGAGGCGGCATCAGGCCATAACGCTCAGCCAGGGGCTGGCGGATCAACTGGCGGGTGAACAGGGTCTGGAACAACAGGTCGAGCCGGTCTCCCTTCACCTCCAGCAACAATCCGGGGGGCAAGGGAGGCCGGCGGCTGGGCAACGGCAGAGGGGCCGAGCCAAGGGAGGGTCCAGCCAGATCTTCGGTGGCACTTGATTCACCCTGCCAGACCAGGCCAGCGCGATCACCGCCCACCTCCAGGCAACCCTGCTGGTATCGCTGGAGCAACGGCGAGAGAGCACCAGCCAGGTGGGCCAGGCCCGTGCGGCTCCAGGCCACCGACTGGCCATTGCGCAGCCTCTGAACGCAGCGCTCCTGAAGGCCCTGGGGGGTGCGCAGGTTGCGGCGCAGGTCGTCCTGCAGCAGCTGGCGAGAGAGGGGATCAGGGGCGATCACCACAAGGTCATCGAGGCGCAGGCTGTTCGGCGGCAACGCAGCTGACGCTCCGATCCCGAAGGCACGCGCCGGGAGGGCCAGGAAGGCCTCGGCCCCATCACCATGGCGACCCCAGAACTGCCACCAGTTACCACGCTGGCGGATCCAGAGGCCAGGGGCGCGCTCAGCGCTGAGCCGCCGCTGCCAGAGGGGAGGGGCCTCACGACGCGGGTCAGCGGCAAAACTCTGGATCAGGGACGAGGCGGGTAGCAGCCGCTCCAGACCAGCGGCATTGGAGCGGGGAAAACGGTGCAGCTGAAGGGCTGGCACGAGGATCAACGCCGCCACCGTGGCAGTCGTTAGGGGCAGAAAGGCCTGCCAAGGGAATGCTCCCCGCCAGTTCCTGTTCCAGGCGAGAAAGGAGAAACTCATCGGTGCTGCACAGGGAAGCCAGTCCGCAGCTGCGAAGCGTCGGAACTCAACGGCGTTTCGACACTGGCTTGGCCCGGCGGCGACGGTCACGCCACTCGATGGCAGACAGGTAGACAACGCCCCCACTGACGAAGACGAGCAGAGCTGAAGCCACCACGGCCAGAACCGAGGTGCCGCTGATCAGGTTCTCAGGCATTGACGCAGGGAAGGGAAGCCGACTCGCAAGCGCTCAACTCAGAAATTGATGCTGCCGTCACCGTTGCGACCCCAGACAACCATGGCTATTGAAAAGCTGAACAGGGCAGCAAGGGAGGCCCAACCCAGGGTGATCAACATGACAGCTCCAACGTGGCGAATCCTGAGCTTACCTAGGGTTGCAACGCCAGGAAAAGCCCATGGCAACAGCCACGCCCACCCGCCCTTCGCCAACCGCCGAGCGCCAGCTCCATCGGCTTGGCTATCCCCACTGCAAGGTGGTGGTTCTCGATGACGACTTCAACACGTTTCAACACGTGGTCAAGATGCTGGTGAAGGTTGTGCCTGGCATGGGCACTGAACAGGCCTGGCAGCTGGCCCATCAGATCGACGGATCGGGCTCGGCGGTGGTCTGGTCCGGACCTCAGGAACAGGCCGAGCTCTACCACCAGCAGCTGGGCAGCGGCGGGCTCACCATGGCGCCCCTGGAGCGGAGCTGATTTTCGCCCGCCTAAGATGACTTCTCATGGAGAACGGTGATGGGGCGGGTGGTTGTCACCCACAGCACCTATCTCGAAGGCTTGATCCCATTGCTCAGGGCCCTCGCCAACCGGGAGGGCATCGACACGGTGACGCCAGCCGTGATCTGCCGGGTGAAGGGGCGAAGTCCGCAGTTGCGGCTGAAGATCTCAACCCCGATCACCGGAGGGTTCAAGATCATGGCCAGGCGCGGCAGCTCGGCCCAGGAAGTGTTTGTGATCACCCGCTGGGAACGGGAGCAACTTCAGCAGACCATCGATGAGCTGCTGAACTGAGCGACTCGAAGTGCCGGCAGCAAGAGCCTCCCGGGACCAGAAAAGGGTGAACCGCCGTGCCGTCTTGCCCCAGGTTTCGACCTGGATAAACCAGAGGAGAGATCAAAGCCGGGCTTCATTTCCGGCAACGAGGCCGGTGTACGTCACCGTGGCGACAGATCTCCCACGTCGAAGAGGGAGTCAGATCAGAAAACTGTGAAAGGCAGTCACCAACACAGCAGTTCCCGTTCAGCTTAAACCAGATTCCAGTGGCAGAGGCCAGATCCGGCGAACCTCCGCCAACAGCTGCTGGGCTTCGATGGCCCGCAGCTCAGGGTCAGTGCCGTTCAGGGCCAGGGTGAGGTGGCCCAGCTTGCGCCCCGGCGACGACGCTGACTTGCCATACCAGTGCAGGGTGCCCCCCGGCAGGGCTGCAAGCGCCTGGCGCTGATCCGCGTAGCTGTGATCGGACCCCTCGGTGCCGAGCAGATTCACCATCAACGCCCCGGGCCATTTCAAGCCCGTCTCGCCCAGTGGTTCGCCGCAGACGATTCGCAGTTGCTGGGCGAACTGGCTGGTTTGGGCCGCCTCGATCGTGTAATGGCCGGAGTTGTGGGTGCGGGGGGCGAGCTCGTTGATCTGCAGGCCGGCGGGCCCGAAGAAGAACTCGATCGAGAGCACCCCGACGTAATCGAGGGCCGTGAGCAGGGAGGCGGCCACGTTGCGGGCCCGGGCTTCCACCGCCTGGCTGACGGAGGCGGGAGCCAGAACCCAGTCGCAGATCTGATGGTGCTGATGGGTCTGCACCAACGGGAAACAGGCCACGGAACCGTGGCGGTCCCGACAGGCCACCATGGCCAGCTCCTGCTCGAAGCGAATCAACTCCTCCAACAGCCAGTCGGCCGGATTGATCCGATCGATCAGGGCATTGAGCGCGTGCTCGTCGCGAATCAACTGGGTTCCACGTCCGTCATAACCGCCGGTGGAGGCCTTGGCCATCACAGGAAAGCTGAAGCCAGCGGGCAGGCAGGGAGCCCGGACGGCAGCGGGACCAGGGGGGGCAGCCCCAATCAGGGCGGAGCCAGTCAGCAAGGCAGGAGGCGGAAGCAGATCGTCGAGGCCCACCCATTGCGGGGAGGGCAGATTGAGCCGATACAGCAATTCCCGCTGAGCCCGCTTGCACACCAGCGGCCTGAGCGCCTCGATCTTCGGCAGGAACACAACCCCATCCGCTTCCAAACCCTTGAGGGCATCAAGATCCATCCACTCGTTCTCGAAGCTGATCGCCTCGGTGCGCTGCGCCAGTGCGCGGGTGGCTGCCAGATCTTCGAGGGGGGCCAGCACCACGCTGGTGGCCAGCCGGGTGGCCGGGTCCTCCGCTGAGGGGGTCTGCACATGCAGCTCGACATTGGCCTGCCGTGCCGCCTCCGCCAGCATCAAGGCCAGCTGGCCGCCTCCCACCACGCCAATGCTGTGGCTGCTGGCCCGATCCAACCCCATGCCGATCACCACCACGGGCAACAGAGAAGCTTGCCATTCTCCCTGCTGACCAGGCCGGCGGCCATGGCGCCACGGCGGCGGCGCTCAGCTGAGGCTGCGCTCGCCGGCCGCCAGGAACCGCACCAGGCTGAACACCAGCACGATCAGGAACAGGGCCAGGCCCACGGTGCACGCATAGCTGATGTCGAGCTCGGAAAAGGCCTGGTCGTAGACGTAGTAGACGAGGGTGCGGGTGGACTCGGCCGGTCCCCCCTGGGTCATCAGGAACACCTCCTCGAACACCTTGGTGGCAGCGATCGAGGAGATCACCGCCACCAGGGTGAGATAGGGACGCAGCAGGGGCAGGGTGATGTCGAGGTGGCGCCGCCAGCCCACGCTGCCATCGAGGGCTGCCGCCTCATAGAGCTCCGGGGAGATGCCCTGCAGGCCGGCCAGAAAGATCACCATGTAGTAGCCAAGACCCTTCCAGAGGGTCACGAGCATCACGGCGGGCAAGGCCAGCAGGGGATTGGTGAGGAAGCCGATCGGCACGAACGAGGATCCCAGCAGGGCGGAGAGCCAGCCATTGATCAGGCCGTTCTCCGCGTACAGCCAACGGAAGGCGATCGCTGCCACCACGATCGAGACCAGCACCGGCGTGTAGAAGGCGGCGCGGAACCAGTGGATGCCCGGCAGCTGGCGGTTCACCAGCACGGCCAAAGCCAGGGAGCCCAGCACGATCGGTGGCACGACCCCCACCAGGTAGAGGAAGGTCGTGCCCAGCACCTGAAAGAACATCGGGTCGGCCAGGAGGCGCCGGATGTTGGCGAGTCCGACGAATCGCAGTGGCTCCCCCATGTCGAGACCGGTTTCGGTGAAGCTGATCACCAGGGCCATCAGGGCCGGCAACAGCACGGAGAGCCCCAGCAGGATCAGGGCGGGCAGAAGAAACCCCCAGGCGGTCCTGGTCGAGGCGGAGCTGGAGGCTGGAACCATGCCGCCATTGTGGGGGTGACCGATGATCGGAGCCACAGGCCGACGCTCCCGTTGACCCTGACCCCTGACAAGCCGTTGCCTGATCCGATTCACCTGCTCCGCCAGGTGTTCGGCTACGCGGCCTTCCGCGGCCCGCAGCAGGCGATCGTGGAGCACGTGATCGACGGTGGCTCAGCCCTGGTGCTGATGCCCACCGGTGGCGGCAAATCGCTCTGCTATCAGATCCCGGCCCTGTGCCGCCCTGGGCTGGCGGTGGTGATCTCGCCACTGATTGCCCTGATGGAAGACCAGGTGGAAGCCCTGCGGCAAGCGGGGGTGCGGGCGGCGGCGCTCCATTCGGCTCTGGCTCCTGAGGAGAGCAGCGCCATCTGGCGCGCCCTGCAGGCCCAGACCCTGGATCTGCTGTATGTGTCGCCGGAGCGGTTGCTGGCCGGTGACCTGCTCGAGCGGCTGGCGGAGCGCCCGCTGGCGCTGTTCGCCATCGATGAGGCCCATTGCGTGTCCCAGTGGGGGCATGATTTCCGGCCGGAATACCTGCAGCTGGCGGAACTGGCGGCCCGCTTCCCCCAGGTGCCGCGGCTGGCGCTCACCGCCACCGCCGACCCGCGCACCCGTGACGAGATCGTGGCCCGGCTGGCGCTGGAGCAGGGCCGTGTGTTCACGGCCAGCTTCGATCGGCCCAACATCCGCTACCTGCTGCGTGACAAGGACGAGGCCAAGGCCCAGCTGCTGGCCTTCCTCGAGGCGCACCGCGGCGATGCCGGGATTGTCTATGCCCGCTCCCGCGCCCGGGTCGACCGCTTCGCCGCGGACCTGCGCGCCGCTGGCCATGACGCCATCGCCTATCACGCGGGAATGGAGGCGCCACAGCGCAGCGCCGCGCTCAGCCGCTTCCGCCGGGACAGCGGTGTGATCGTGGTGGCCACGATCGCCTTCGGCATGGGCATCGACAAGCCGGACGTGCGCTTTGTGGCCCACGTGGACCTGCCCAAGAGCCTGGAGGCCTACTACCAGGAAACCGGCCGGGCCGGCCGGGACGGGCTGCCAGCCACCGCCTGGATGGTGCACGGCGCCGGTGATGTGCCGCAGCTGCGGCGCTTCATCGACGACTCCGAGGCCGAGCCGGCTCAGAAACGGATTGAGCACGGAAAACTGGACGCCCTGATCGGCTTCACCGAAGCGCCCGGCTGTCGCAGGCAGGTGCTGCTGGCGCACTTCGGCGAAACCCTGGAGCAGCCCTGCGGCAACTGCGACCGCTGCCTGGAGCCCCAGGAGCAAACCGATGTGACGATCCCGGCCCAGAAGGCCCTCTCGGCGGTGTATCGCACCGGGCAGCGGTTCGGCGCCGCCCATGTGGTGGACGTGCTGCTGGGGGCGGATACGGCGCGCCTGCGGGCCCAGGGGCACCACGAACTGAGCGTGTACGGCATCGGCAAGGAACTCGACCGCGGCCAGTGGCGCACCCTGCTGCGGCAGCTCACCGCCGCCGGCCTGTTGGAGCCGGTGCCCAATGGTCACGGGGGTCTGCGCTGGGGGCCCGAGCCCCAGGTGCGGCCGCTGCTGCGCGGGGAACAGCGGCTGGAACTGCCGCTGCCGCCCCCGCGCCAGGAGCGACGCTCGCGGGCGCGCAGTGGCGTGGCGGCTGCCGGAGCCGGAGCCGCTGCCGGTGCCGGTGCCGGTGCAGGAGCAGGAGCAGACGGGCAGGACGCGTATCTTGAGCTGCTGCAACGGCTCAAGGACTGGCGGCGGGAACAGGCGCGCGAGCAGGCACTGCCTCCCTACGTCGTGTTCCATGACCGCACCCTGGTGGAGTTGGCCGCGCGGCGGCCGCACCAGATCGCCGAACTGGCGGCGATCAGTGGCATCGGCGCTGCCAAGCTGGAGCGCTACGGCAGCGCCCTGCTCAGCCTGCTCAACAGCGACGCCTGAGCACGGCCGCATGTGCCGCGCCTTACCTTCAGCACGATCAGACCCCCCTCCATTCTAAGGGTCTCCGCAATGACCTTCAGCCAGCCCATCAGCTTCCGATCCGACCGCACCCCTGGCCCTGGAGTGGTGGCAGGGACCCCATTGCGCACGATCGAGGTGGCGCTGGCCAGCAATCCCTACACGGTGCGGATCGGTGAAGGGGCGCTGGAGACGCTGGGTGCTCTGCTGGAGGAACGGGGCTTCGCGGCCGGCACCCAGGTGCTGCTGGTCACCAATCCTGAGGTGGATCACCATTACGGCGCCCGGGTGCTGGCCAGCCTGCAGCGGCATGGTTTCCGCCCTACCCGCCTGGTGATCGCCGCGGGGGAAGAGCAGAAGACCCCCGCCACCGTGGCCCTGATCCACGATGCGGCCTACTCGCAGCGGCTGGAGCGGCGCTCGCTGGTAGTGGCCCTGGGCGGCGGTGTGGTGGGTGACATGGCGGGCTTCGCTGCCGCCACCTGGCTGCGCGGCATTCCCGTGGTGCAGGTGCCCACCACCCTGCTGGCGATGGTGGATGCGGCGATCGGCGGCAAGACCGGCGTGAACCACCCCGGCGGCAAGAACCTGATCGGCGCCTTTCATCAGCCGGAGCTGGTGCTGGTGGATCCCGCCACACTGGCCACCCTGCCGGAGCGGGAGTTCCGCGCCGGCATGGCGGAGGTGATCAAGTACGGGGTGATCGGCGACCCGATCCTGTTCGCTGATCTGGAGTCGGCAGCTGATCTCTCCAGCCTCGAAGCGATCGGTCCGGCCCGCCTGCAGCGGCTGCTGCAGCGCTCGGCTGCCGCCAAGGCGCGGGTGGTGGCGGCCGATGAACGGGAGGGCGGCCTGCGGGCGATCCTCAACTACGGCCATACCCTCGGCCACGTGGTGGAAACACTGTGCGGCTACGGCACCGTGATCCACGGCGAGGCGGTGGCGATGGGCATGGAGGCCGTCGGGCAGCTGGCCCTGGCGATGGGCCTGTGGCAGCCCGCCGACCAGGAGCGACAGCGGGCGGTGATCGCCAAGGCCGGCCTGCCGCTGGCCCTGCCGCAACTGGACGTGGAGGCGGCGCTGCAGACCCTGCAGAGCGACAAGAAGGTGAACCAGGGGCAGCTGCGCTTCGTGCTGCCCACCGGCATCGGCCATGTGGTGATCCGCAACGACGTGGATCCCGCCCTGATCCGCCAGCTGCTGGCCGGCGCCCTCTGAGCGACGACCGCACGGGAGCACCGGCGCGGCATCCCTGGCGTCAAACCATTCAGAACCTCACGGCTTCTGGCGCGTGAACGTCCCCAGACCGTTGCGATTGAGGTTGCCGATCTGCACGGTGGTGAGCACTCCGCCTTCTTCAGGCTTGAAGGTGACCGCCGACGGGCCGAAGGCGTTTTCACCGCGGGGCTGGTACGAGAAGGTGTTGCCACTCACCGGCGTGAGCGCGAAGCGCTGCGGCTCCGGGCCGATCAGCAGTTCAAGCGCGCCGTCACGGCGGCGGATGTCGAGCCGGCCGAAATAGTCGTTGCTGTAGCGGCCCACATAGCGCTCCAGCGGCAGCGGCGGCGCTGCGACAGCAGGGGCCACTACGGCGGGGTAGTCCTGCTTGAGCATGTCTTTGAAGATGCCCTGCAGCAACGGGAGGTAGTCACGGCTGACCTCCCCTGCCACTGCCAGATCCAGAAAGCTGAGCGCAACCGCTTCCGGCAGGCCCATCGGTTGGCCGTTGCTGAGCACCACGATGCCGAGCTGCTCTGCAGGCAGCAGATACACGGCGGAGGCGGCACCGAGGAAGAAGGCACCGGAGTGGGAGAGCTGCACCAGCCCTGCGCCATGCCTGCCCACATTCCAGCCGAGGCCGTAAAGGCTGGCCGCATCGGTGGCGGGATCGGCCGGCGGAGTGCTGATCACATGGGGACGATGGGTTTCGGCAAGGACGGCAGCCTGTACCACGGGCTTGCCAGCGAAGCGGCCGCCGTTGAGCTGCAGCCGCAGCCAGCTGCCCATGTCGCGCGCTGACGCGCTCACCCCACCGGCGGGGGATTCCGCGTCGGCATCACGGTCGAAGCGTGCCACCCAGCCCTGGGGGCTGGGCACATGCAGCCGGGCGCGGTTGGGCTCGGCGATCAACGCAGCATGGCTTGAGGAGGTGCGCGTCATGCCCAGCAGCTTGTACAGCCGCTCGCGAGAGAGAACCTCCCAGGCGCTGCCGCTGGCACGGGCAGCAGCCTCCGCCGCGGCGGTGAAGCCGAAGTTGATGTAGGCGTAGTCGGCGCGGAAGCGGTTGCCCGTGGGCAGAAAGCGCAAGCGCGACAGGATCGTGCTGCGATCGAAGCCGAGATCCTCCAGGTCGTCGCCGGCATGGTCGGGCAGGCCGCTGCGGTGTGAGAGCAGATCGCGCAGGGTCACATCCGGCGCCGTGCCGGCCGGACCGATGCGGGCCTCAGGCAGGGTACGCAGCACGGGGTCGTCCCAGCCCACCACCCCATCCCCCACAAGGGCCGCCACCACGGTGCTGGCCACGGGCTTGGAGAGGGAGGCCAGCTGGAAGACGGTGTCGGGATCGATCGCGCCTGCCTGCCTGGCTGTCCGCAGGCCGTAGTCCCGCAGGAACACCACCTGATCGTTGTGCACCACCGCGATCGCCATGCCCGGCACGCCGGTGCGGCGCTGCATGGAGGTGGCCAGGCCGTCGAGGCGCGTCAGGGCGGCGGCGAGGGCTTTTGGTGTGACCCGCTGGACCGGCTCAGCAGCCTGGGCGGAGGGAGCCGCTGCGAAGCCGGCGGCAAGACTGGCCCCCAGCAGGGCGGTGCCCAGCAGCAGGCGGGGAAAGCAAGAAGGCACCGACACCAGTGCACAGGCAGCACGGCCGGAAGCTAAGGCCGGGGGTCGGCAGGAGGCCGACCAGCGGCCATACTCTTAGCGGACCAGCATTTCACGGTGATGGTGCCTTCGGGCAGAGGTCTCGGGTGGTGGTTCACCTGGGACCTTTCCACTGGCTGGTTTCCCACAACCGCTGGAGAAGCAATCCCTGTCCCCGCGCCACGGCTGATGCCCCAAGCCCTCCTGATTCGCCCCGGTCAACTGGTCGCCCAGCGCGCCCCAGCCCAACCCCCTGCCGATGCGGTTCAGGAGGGGACAGGGGAGGGAGTGGCCGAGCGGTCAGCGGCCGGATTCGGCACCAGGTCGGTGGCTGCCAAGCCTGGCAGCAAGGGCCGCAAGCGGCGAGGCTCAGGCCTGGGTGCCGGCGACCGCTCTCCCCTGGGGAAGAGCCCGGACCTTGAAGCCCTGAGGGCGCGTCAGCACCTGGGACTGGCCCTGGCCGGTCGGCTGAGCGCCACGGACGTGACCCGCGCCTGGAAACGGGCGGCGGCGGAGCACCATCCCGACCGGGGCGGCGAGCACGTCACCATGCAGGCCATCAATGCCGCCCGGGCTGTGCTGCTTGGCCTGGATGCCAGCTGAAGCTCTGCTGATGATTGAACCCTCTCACAGCCGCAGGACAAAACCGCCGCGGTGATGGAAATCGGGAGCAGGGGCCGGATGGACCAGGGACCAATGACTCAGCACACCGCTGCGCAGCTTGATGACAGCGGCAACGGCGATCTCGAGGGTCTGATCAGCACCGATCAGGCGAGCCAGATCGAGGCGAACATCCATGGCAAAGCCCTCGGCCCCTCTGTGGCTGGAGATGGCAAGCGGCTCGAAGGCCTGATCAGCTTCAAGCCCTTGTCGATAATCAGCGAAGCGATAGATATTCCAGTCACCGGAGGGGGACAGGTTCACCTCCCGGTAGGAACGCTGGGCCTCGATCGCAAAAAAACATTCAAAACAGGTGTGCTGCCAGAGAGCATCAAGCCGGCTCGGCGTCGCTGCCAGATCAGGCAGGACCACCGCCTCGATCGGTCCCAGGAGCCGATAGCAGATCTCCAGTTGATCACCGTGGCGATGCAGCTCAGACTGCAGGGAGAAGGTCTGCAGCACAGCCTCCGCCTCGAAGGGCCGCAGCCTGCCCTGGGCCCTAGTCATCGCATGGCCTCGATGATCGAGCGGATCAGAGGTTCCTGGGCTTCAATACTCTCGGTGAGCCGGAACTGAACCAGAGCGCGATCCAGATTCTGGCGAGGATGCGTGGTTTTGAAATACTGGCTGCCGGAGAGAAAATCGGTGAGAAAGCGCAGACCCAGCTCGAAGGCTATCAATCGAATGGCATCATACAGGTAGGAATAGTCAGCATCGGTGAGAAAACTCCTGGCGGCAGCTCCATAGCCCTGCAGCACCGCCTCACACAGCTGCGCGTCAAAATGCACGGACTGCCAATCGGTGCACTCCTCCCCCAGGCGGTTGCAACAGGAACGCAAGCAATCACCGATGTCGTAATGAACAAGACCAGGCTTGATCGTGTCGAGATCAACCAGGGCCATCGCCTGGCCTGTGCGCCCATCCATCATCACGTTGTTGATCTTCGGATCGCCGTGGATCGGCCGAAGGGCCAGGATGTTCGCCGCCTTGGCGTCCTCCAGTACCGACACAAATGCCTGCCGATCACGTACAAAGCCAAGGCAGAAGTCAAGATCAGAACTCGGCGGCAGCCGATGACGCTCCAGGGCCTGGTGAAACTGGTTCAGATAACTGGGCGTGATGTGGAAGCCCACCAGGGTGTCAGCCAGCTGCGCAACCGGCAGGTCACTGATCAAGGCGTGAAACAGGCCGAGGCCATGGCCCACTTCCCTGGCCTGGCCGATGTCGGAAATCGTCTCAAAGCATTCGGCTGCTTCGAGGAAGCTGAGCATGCGCCAGAAGCAGCCATCCCGCTCCACCCAATGCTGGCCGGGAACCCGAGACGGCACCAGCCTGGGGACCTCCCAACGGCGACCAGCCAGCAGAGGGGAGCCCTTCTGCAGCTGGCTCGCCACATGTTCAGTGAAGACAAGCATGTTGCTGATCACAAGCTCAGGCTCGCGGAACACCTGGGTGTTCAATCGCTGCAACACGTAATCCGGTGCTGCCTCCGCCTGGAGCCGGACCCGGTAGGTGTCGTTCACATTGCCGTTGCCCAGCGGCTGGATCGAAACGATCCCCCCATCCAGATCGAACTGGCCGACGATCGGCCCCAACTGCTCCAGCCACGGCGGGGGGGGCTGGGGAGCAGCGACACCGCCGGCGATCGGTTGGGGGTTCGTCAAGGGATGGGATCGGCTGGAGACAACAGGGGCATGGCTGCAAGCAACCGCTCAGTCATCCTCAGGGATCAGCACCAGGGTGTGAAGGCTGTCTGAGCCAAGGTTCGTGGTGATCACCCAGACCTGCAGGTCCCTGGCGATGGCATACACACTGCGCAACCGGCCCTGCTGAAGGTAAGCGGCACGCACGTTGGCCCTGGCATCACGGGCATCCACCTCGCCCCAGTCGCCCCTGCGGTGGCGGGCCACCAAGCGCTGGAGCGTTTCGGTGTCGACCCATTCGCGAACGCTGGAATCCACATCCACGGGACCGATGACGAGACGGACTGTCATCGCTGCAGCTTAAGGTCTTCAAGATCGCAGTCCGAACGCTTTCTGCAATGGGGCAGACAACCGGACAAGCTGGAACACGCCGGGGATTGATCCTGGCCGGTGGGAGTGGCACCCGGCTTGCCCCGCTCACCACCGCCGTCAGCAAGCAGCTGATGCCGGTGTACGACAAACCGATGATCTACTACCCGCTTTGCACCTTGATGCTGGCCGGGATTCGCGAGGTCCTGATCATCACCACTCCGGTGGACCAGGAAGCCTTCGAGCGGTTGCTGGGCGACGGATGTTCCTGGGGCATGGAGATTCAATACGCTATTCAGCCCAGCCCGGATGGATTGGCCCAGTCTTTCCTGATCGGTGAGAGGTTCTTGAATCAGGCACCCGCCGCTCTGGTGCTGGGAGACAATCTGTTCCATGGTGATGAACTGAGCCAGCAACTGCAGGCCTCCAATGCCAACGAGAGGGGTGCCACTGTGTTTGCCTACAGTGTGAGCGATCCCCACCGCTATGGCGTGGTGGAGTTCGCCAGGGACGGCAGGGTCTTGAGCCTTGAGGAGAAGCCAGAAAAGCCGAAATCCCGTTATGCTGTCACGGGGCTCTACTTTTACGACAACACAGTTGTTGATCGTGCCAGGCAGGTGATTCCCTCCAGCCGCGGCGAACTCGAAATCACTGATCTGAACCAGCAATACCTGAATGATGGCCTGCTTCGGGTGGAATTGATGGGAAGAGGGATGGCTTGGCTGGACACCGGAACCCCGGATTCCATGCATGATGCCGCCAGTTACATCCGTACTCTCGAACATCGCCAGGGGCTGAAGGTGGGTTGCCCGGAGGAGGTCGCCTGGCGGCAGGGCTGGATTGATGATCACCAACTGGAGAGGCTGTCCCAGCCCCTCAAGAAAAGCGGCTACGGGCACTATTTGCTTCGCCTGCTGGCGGAGCAATCGGCTGGATTGATTGATCACGGCGTGGCGGCCGCCAACAGCTGATGGAAATTCAATCGTTCCCGATCGAAGGCCCACTGCTGCTCACCCCGAAGGTGATGGCCGATGGACGGGGCTTCTTTTTCGAAAGCTGGAATGTCCGAAGCTTCGCGGCCGCTCTCGGCCTCAGCGAGGCCGAGGCTCCGATCTTTCTCCAGGACAACCATTCGCTCTCCCACCGCGGCGTTCTGCGGGGGCTGCACTACCAACTCCCCCCCACTCCCCAGGGAAAGCTGGTGCGGTGCGTTATGGGTGAGATCTTCGATGTCGCCGTTGATCTCCGCCGCTCTTCGGCAAGCTTCGGGCAGTGGGTCGGGGAATGCCTGAGTGCGGCGAATCGGCGGATGCTCTGGGTGCCGCCAGGCTTTGCCCACGGCTTCCTCGCCCTCAGTGAGGCTGCCGAGGTGCTCTACAAAGCCAGTGGCCTGTGGAATCCGAGCTGTGAGCGCTCGATCCTCTGGAGCGACCCGAACCTGGCCATTGACTGGCCCCTGGCGGCCCTGGATCTGGCCAAGCCAATTCAGTCTGAGAAAGATGCAGCCGCTCCTCCCTTCGTGGCAGCCGAGCTCTTCCCATGAAGGTGGTGCTCACCGGCAAGGACGGCCAGCTTGGCCAGGCGCTCCTGGAGGCGCTCCCCCGCAACTGCCAGGTGATCGCCACCGGCCGTGATCAACTCGACCTAAGCGATCCAGAGGCCTGTCGCCGCTTCGTGGAGCAACACCAGCCCGATTGGCTGTTGAACGCCGGTGCTTACACGGCGGTGGATCGGGCCGAAGCTGATCCTGAACGGGCCCAGGCCGTCAATGCCGGCGCCCCCAGGGCCTTTGCCCAGGCCCTTGCCACGACCGGAGGGCGCCTGCTCCAGATCAGCACGGACTTCGTCTTCAACGGCGCCCAGGGCCACCCCTACCGGCCAGAGCAGCCCACCAACCCCCTGGGGGTCTATGGCCTGAGCAAGGCCGCCGGGGAAGCGGCCGTGATCGACCTGCTCGGCCCCGGGCGCGCCACGATTCTCCGCACCAGTTGGTTGTATGGGCCCGTTGGAAAGAACTTCTGCAAGACGATGCTGAACCTGCACCGCCAGAACGCGGCGGCGGGGCAGCCCCTGGACGTTGTCGCCGATCAGGTGGGCTGTCCCACCAGCACGATCGGCCTGGCGGCCGCCTGCTGGGCTGTGATCGAGCGGGGGGTCGGGGGTTGGCAGCACTGGAGTGATGCCGGGGCCGCCAGCTGGTACGACTTCGCGATGGCGATCGGATCGCTGGGGCAAGCGGCCGGCCTGCTGGAACAAGCGGCTGAGGTCAGGCCCCTGCCCGCCGCCGCCTATCCATCACCAGCCCAGCGTCCGAGCTATTCCCTGCTCGACTGCCTCAGCACCCGCGCAGCTCTGGGGCTGAACGGCCGCCACTGGGGCGAGGCCCTGGTGGAGGTGCTGGCCCGGATCGCTGCGGATGGCCGCGATCCAGCCACAACCCAGCTGCTGCTTCCAAACCCCCCGCCGAACCCATGCCGATGACCCTGCGGCCCAGCGAATCAACGCACCTGGCCAGCCTTCTGGCCGGTCGTGAGCGGATTCTGGTCACCGGCGGCGCCGGCTTCATCGGTGGCGCCGTGGTGCGCCGCCTGCTGCAGACCCCTGGCATCACGGTGTTCAACCTCGACAAGATGGGCTATGCCAGCGATCTCACCAGCATCGAGGCGACCTTGGCCCAGCTGGGTGAGGCCGGAGAGGGCCGCCATCATCTGCTGACGGTGGACCTGGCCAAGGCGAGCGCCGTGGAGGAAGCGGTGCGCCAGGCCGATCCTGATCTGGTCCTGCACCTGGCGGCTGAAAGCCATGTGGATCGGTCGATCGAGGGACCAGGCGCCTTCATCGCCAGCAACGTGGACGGCACGTTTCACCTGCTCCAGGCGGTGCGCTCCCACTGGGAACGGCTCTGCGGAGACCGGCAGCGGCAGTTCCGTCTTCACCACATCAGCACCGATGAAGTGTTCGGCTCCCTCGGTGCAACGGGGCTTTTTTCGGAATCCACCCCCTACGACCCACGCTCCCCCTACTCCGCCAGCAAGGCCGCCAGCGACCACCTGGTGAAGGCCTGGCACCACACCTACGGCCTGCCGGTGGTGCTCACCAACTGCAGCAACAACTACGGACCGTGGCAGTTCCCGGAGAAGCTGATTCCCGTGGTGATTCTCAGGGCGGCCGAAGGGCAGTCGATCCCTCTCTACGGCGACGGAGCCAACGTGCGCGACTGGCTCTATGTGGACGACCACGTCGATGCCCTGCTGCTGGCAGCCAGCCAGGGCAAGCTCGGCGAGAGTTATTGCATTGGTGGCCATGGAGAACGCACCAACAAGCAGGTGGTGGAAGCGATCTGCCAGTTGATGGACGCGCTCCGGCCTGCCGGTTTCCCCCATTCACGCCTGATCACCCCGGTCACCGACCGGCCCGGCCACGACCGCCGCTATGCCATCGACCCCGGCAAGATCCAGCGCGAACTGGGCTGGCAGGCCCGCCATCCCTTCGAGGCCGGGCTGGAGGCAACGGTGCGCTGGAGCTTGGAGCACCTCGACTGGCTGCGGCAGATCCAGGCCAGGGAGGGCCACAACCGGCACCCCCAACGCAGCTTGACGGAGCAGGACCGCCCATCGCCTTACCATCAGGCCGCCATTGATCGGGATGGCGGCACCCCCCTGCATAGCGATGATGCTCTCTGATTCTCCCGTTGCCGAACGGCCCAGACGCGGCCTGATTGGCGCCCACGGTGGTGCACTGGTCAATCTGCAGGTTCCCGCCGCCGAGCGCGATGCCGTCAAGGCCGGCGCCAACCGGGTGATGGAGTGCTCAGATCGCAATGCCTGCGACGTGGAGCTGCTCACCGTGGGGGGCTTCTCCCCCTTGCTCGGCTTCATGCACGAAGACGATTATCACTCCGTTGTGGCCGGGCACCGCACCAGCTCCGGCCTGCTGTTCGGTCTGCCGATCGTGATGGACACCGACGACGGCACCATCGCCGTCGGGGACAGGGTGCTGCTGACCTACAGGGGCCAGGATCTGGCGTTGCTGACGGTGGAGAGCTGCTGGGAACCCGACAAAGTGCAGGAGGCGGCTGGCTGCTACGGCACCACCTCGATCGAGCACCCTGCCGTGCGGATGATCTGCTCGGAGCGGGGCCGCTTCTATCTCGGCGGCGGCCTGCAGGGCCTGGAGCTGCCAAGCCGTGAGTTCCCCTGCCGAACCCCGGCCCAGGTGAGGGCGGAACTGCCCGACAATCAGGACGTGGTGGCCTTCCAGTGCCGCAACCCGATCCACCGGGCCCACTACGAACTGTTCACCCGCGCCCTCCACGCCACCAACGTGAGCCCGGAGGCGGTGGTGCTGGTCCATCCCACCTGCGGGCCCACCCAGGAAGACGACATCGCCGGCACCGTGCGGTTCCAGACCTATGAGCGCCTGGCCGCCGAAGTGGCCAACCCGCGCATTCGCTGGGCCTACCTGCCCTATGCGATGCACATGGCCGGCCCCCGGGAGGCCCTGCAGCACATGCTCATCCGCAAGAACTACGGCTGCACCCATTTCATCATCGGCCGCGACATGGCCGGCTGCAAATCGTCGCTGAGCGGTGACGACTTCTATGGGCCCTATCAGGCCCAGGATTTTGCCCGCGACCACGCCACCGAACTGGGCATGGAAACGGTGCCCTCACTCAACCTCGTCTACACCGAGGAGGAGGGTTATGTCACCGCCGAGCACGCCGAAGCCCGGGGCCTGCACATCCGTAAACTCAGCGGCACCCAGTTCCGCAAGATGCTGCGCGGCGGAGAAGACATCCCGGAATGGTTCGCTTTCCGCAGCGTGGTGGAGGTCTTGCGTGATGCCGGCTGATCTGCTGGCAGCTGGAATCCCCTGGGAAACCATTGTGGCGGTCGTCCGCCAGCTCGCCTGGGAATCGGCGGCGATCCTGCGGGCCTATGCCCGCGGCGAGCAGCCCCCCTTCGGCTACCCAGCGGTTCTCTCCGTCGACGACGATCCGAAAGGCCCCGTCTCTGCCGCTGATCTGGCCGTCAACGATCACCTTTTGGCCGGTCTTGGCAGAGCCTTCCCCACCGCCGCCTGGACCCTGCTGAGCGAGGAGACGGCCAGCCAGTGGGCGGAGGGCGAGCCGATCGAAGCCGAATGGCTCTGGATCCTTGATCCCCTGGATGGCACCAAGGATTTTCTGCAGGGCACCGGCGAGTACGCGGTTCACCTGGCCCTGATCCACCAGCAGCGACCGGTGCTTGGTGTGGTGCTGTTGCCCGAGCTCGACGAGCTCTGGTTTGGGCTGCTCGGGGGGGAATCCCCCCGGGCCTGGTGCGAATCCCCTGCAGGGGAACACCGGCCAGTGCGCTTCAGCTCCCGCCAGGCCTTGGCCGAACTGATCCCGGTCACCAGCCGCAGCCATCGCGATGACCGGCTCGAAGAGCTGATGGGCTGCCTGGGGGTGGCCCAGGGCCTCGCCCGGGGCAGCGTCGGCGGCAAGATCGGCGCCATCCTGCGGGGCGAAACCGATCTCTACATTTCCCTTTCAGGCCGCACTGCCCCGAAGGACTGGGACATGGCCGCACCGGAAGCGGTGCTGCTGGCGGCGGGTGGGGCCTTCAGCCACGCCGATGGCCGCCCCCTGCTGTACAACACCGGCGATTCGCGCCAGGCCGGCTGCCTGATCGCCAGCCATGGCAAGGCCCACCAGGCCCTCTGTGAGGCAGCCTCTGCCGCGATGGCCTGCATCGACCCTGCTTTCCCCCTCTGAATGGCCGACAACCCAACCGGAACAGCCACCAACATCGTCTGGCACCAGGCATCGATCGACCGCGCCAGCCGGGCTGGACAACGGGGCCACCGCAGCGCCATCCTCTGGCTCACCGGTCTTTCCGGAAGCGGCAAGAGCACCCTCGCCAATGCCCTCAACGCCGAACTGTTCGGCCGTGGCCTGACCACCTACGTGCTGGATGGCGACAACGTGCGCCACGGCCTCTGCCAGGACCTTGGCTTCTCTGACGCCGATCGGGAGGAGAACATCCGCCGCATTGGCGAGGTGGCGAAGCTGTTTCTCGATGCTGGTGTGATTGTGCTCACCGCCTTCGTTTCGCCGTTCCGGGCCGACCGCCGCAAGGCCAGGTCCCTGGTGGAGCCGCAGGATTTCATCGAGATTCACTGCGCCGCTGACCTCGATGTGTGCGAGAGCCGCGACCCGAAGGGTCTCTATGCCAAGGCCCGTGCCGGCCAGATCAAGGAGTTCACCGGAATTTCCAGCCCCTATGAAGCCCCCGAGGCCGCCGAACTGGTGGTGCCCACGGGAGGCCAGAGCCTCGAAGAATCGGTGACCCAGGTGATCGCCTACCTCGAGCAGAACGGCGTCATCGCGGCTCGCCCCTCCCCCTCGGCTCAACTCGATGCCGAGGTGTAGAAGCGAAGGGCAAAGATCCAGAAGCGGCGGCTAATCAGCAGACTGAGGGCTGCCACCGCAAGGCTGAGCAGAACCCAGCCCAGCGACGCCCGACCCAGGATCGCCTCGGCCGGCACGGTGGTGAGGAAGGCCACCGGCAGCACCACCGTGAAGAAGAGGCGAAGGCCGGCGGGGTAGGCGCTCACCGGATAGCGGCCGGCCACCAGGGCGGAACGCAGCACCTCGGTGGCGTTCCACACCTTGACGAACCAGATGCTGGTGGCCGCCAGCACGAACCAGAAGCTGTAGAGGATCAGGGCACTGGCCACCAGCAACAGGGCGGCTGCGACCAGGTGGAGGGCGCCTGGACGGGCGCCGGCACGCACGGCGGCTACCACCACAAGCACGGACCCGGCGAAGAGCCCCGGCAGACCCCAGGGGGAGAAGGTGCGGGTCGAGAGCCAGAACTGGCTATCAATCGGCTTGAGCAGCACGAAATCGAGGGTGCCGGTGCGCACGTGGGTGACGATCGTGCTCAAGTTGGGCTGCAGCAGGGTGGTGGTGAGGCCATCAAGCAGGGTGTAGAGGCCAAGCACCACAAGGGCGGCATTCCAGCTCCAGCCCCCGAGCTGATGGCCCTGGCCGTAAAACAACGCGAGGGTGAACACGCTGCCGGCCAGATTGGCACCAACCGCCAGCAGCTCGAGCACGAAGTTCGCCTGGTATTCCAGCTCCGCCGCCAGGGAAGTGGACCAGAATCGCCGCAGGAGCAGCAGGTAGTGCCCGGAACTGGCGAGCGGCGACGTCATCAGGCCCCCATCGCCGAGTAGCGGCGCAGGCCGGCCCGCCAGAGCAGGGCGGCGATCGGCACGAACAGCACTCCCCAGGCCGCCAGCACCCCGAAACCCTGGGCCACGGGCACCGTCCCACCGCTGAGCAGCTGGGCCGGGAACCAGATCATCCAGGGGAAGGGGGTGTGAAGGGCGAAGGAGCGGATCGGCGCAGGGAAGGCCTCCAGGGGGGCCACCAGGCCAGAAAGGAAGAGATAGGGGATCAGCAGCAGGCGTTCGAGGGCAGCGGCCCGTTCACTCCAGAAGCAGAGCATGGTCAGGGCACTCTGAATGGCGAACCGCACCAGGAAGGCCAGCTGGGTGGCCAGCAGCGCCAGGAGGAAACCGGCCGGTGAGGGCCACCACAGGGCCGCCGGATGCACCAGGGCCACCAGCGCCACGATCGCCAGCACGAAGGGCAGTCGGGTGGCCTGCTCCGAGAGGTGGGCGGCCAGATAACGCCAGAAGGGATTGAGCGGCTGCAGCAGGGCAGGCGAGAGCCGGCCCTGGAGCGCGTCTTCCTCGAAGGCATGGATCACCCAGACGATCGTGAACTGGCGCACCACGAAGGCGGCCAGAAAGTAATGCACCAGCCGCTCGGGGGTGAAACCCGGAATCGGCACCACCCCGGCGCCGCTCCAGAGGCCGAGCATGATCAGCGGCAGGACACCGGAGAGCGCCCAGAGCACGATCTCGGCCCGGAACTCCAGCATCAGGGCGTACTGACTGGAGAGCAGCACCCGGGCAAGGCGACTGGCGCGGCGCAGAGCGTGGGAAGGGGGTCGAAACCAGTTCATTCCACGACTCCCTGCTGGAACAGCCGCCCGATCAGTTCCTCGATCGGCGGTTCGCTCACCTCCAGATCAAGCACCGCAAACGTGGTCAGCAGGCGGGCAACGGCATCGGTGAGCTGTTCCTGGGGCACCAGCAGACGCACCTTGCGCCCCTCCAGAGCTTCCAGGGTGCCGAAGCGGGCGAAGGCGGCGGCCGGCTGGGGCTCGACCAGCTCCAGCCGCACTTCGCGACAGGGGGTGAGCCGGTCGGCGAGGGCATCAAGGCGGCCATCGAAGAACAGGCGCCCCTGGTGGATCAGCAGCACCCGGGGGCAGAGGGCAGTGATGTCGCCCATGTAATGGCTGGTGAGCAGCACGGTGGTGCCGGTGCGGCGGTTGATGTCGGCAAGAAACCGCCGCACCCTGGCCTGGGCATTCACATCCAGCCCCAGGGTGGGTTCATCCAGGAACAGCACGGCGGGGCGATGCAGCAGGGCCGCCAGCAGCTCCGCCTTCATCCGCTCGCCGAGCGAGAGCTTGCGCACCGGCCTGGTGAGTTCATCGCCGAGCTCCAGCATCTCGGCCAGCTCCGTGATGCGCCGGTTGGCTTCGGCGTCAGCGATCCCGTAGACCGCGGCGTTGACGCGCAGGGAATCGAGCGGGGGCAGATCCCAGATCAGCTGCTGCTTCTGACCCATCACCAGGGAGATCTGGCGAAGAAAACGACCCTGGCGCCGGAAGGGGACGCAGCCCGCCACCTCCACCGTGCCGGCGCTGGGGTGGATCAGGCCACTGAGCATCTTGAGGGTGGTGGTCTTGCCGGCGCCGTTGGGGCCGAGAAAACCGACGATCTCGCCGGGCTCGATCGTGAAGCTCACCTCACGCACCGCCGCCACATCGCGGCTGCGACGGGCGACGAAATGGCGCAGGGTGCCGACAAACCCGGGCTGCTTGTCGGCGACCCGGTAGGTCTTGGAGAGGCCCTCAGCGCGAATGATCGGCATGGGCAGAAAGCTAGGGCTGGGCAGGCCCGATGGTTTGGGTTTCGATGCCAGGCAGCAGGGCCGGAATCAGACGATGACACGCCAAAACCCGCTGCTGCCAGCCCTCGCTCTGCTCACCATCGTGCTGGTGCTGCTGATGGCAGTCAACAATCCGATCCGATCGCAGCCCAGGCCTGCGGAGGTCCGGGGGGTGTGGTTGACCGCCAACGACATGCCCACCATCCGGGATCGCCAGCGGCTCGGGATTGCCCTGGATCAGCTGCGTCAGTTGGGCTTCAACACGATCTATCCCGTTGTGTGGAACAGCGGCACAACCTATTACCCGAGTGCAGCGATGCAGGAGCGGGGCTTCCAGTCCTTCACGTTCAGGGGGCTGCAGGGCCAGGACCTGCTGGCAGAGGTGATCGCCCAGGGCCATGCCAGAGGCCTTCGGGTGATCCCCTGGTTTGAGTTCGGCTTCATGGTGCCGCCCAGCTCCGAGATCGCCATCCTCCATCCGGGTTGGCTGTCCCGGACCAGGGCGGGGGGCTTCACCTCGATCAGCGCGGCCGGAGAGGTGGCCTGGCTCAACCCCTTCCACCCGGAGGTCCAGGCGTTCCTGCGTGAGCTCGTGCTGGAGGTTGTCTCGGGGTACGACGCCGATGGCCTTCAGTTCGATGACCACTTCAGCTTGCCGAACGCCTTCGGCTATGACCGATTCACCGTGGAGCAGGTCCGCCTAGAAACGAAGAAGCCGCCACCGGCCGAGGCAACGAACCCCGCCTGGGTCCAGTGGCGGGCCGACCGGATCACCGCCTTTCTGGCTGAACTGCGACAGGCGATCCGCAGCCGGAAGCCCCAGGTTCTGGTTTCGATCTCACCCAATTACCACGACTTTGCCTTCAAGCTTCAACTGCAGAACTGGCTGGTCTGGGTGCGGCGGGGGCTGATTGATGAAGTGGTGGTGCAGGTCTACCGACCAGACCTGGAGAGTTTCGCCTCCGAACTGAACCGCCCTGAGCTGGAGGAGAGCCGCACCCTGCTGCCCACGGCGATCGGGATCATGGCCGGTCAACGCCAGTCTCCAGTGCCGATGGAGCGAATTCTGGCCCAGGCTCAGGCGGCAAGACGACGGGGACTCGGGGTGGCGTTCTTCTCCTTCGAAAGCCTCTGGGAGCGCACTGAAGAGCCGGTTGAAACACGACTCCAGGGGTTTCGCACCCTGCTGGCCTCCCCGGCCGGCTCCTGATCGGCGTCAGCGCAGCTGTGCCAGTTCTCCACGGCCCTGTCGCTCGGCCAACTGGTCATAGCCGCCGATCGGTTCCCCATCGATAAACAGCTGCGGCAGGGTGCTGCTGCCGCAGCGGAGCTCCAGCTCCCGGCGCTGGGCATCGCCGCTGACCCAGTGCACCCGATGGGGAATTCCAAGGGTACGGAGCATCCGCAGGGCGCGGGCCGACCAGGGGCATCCACTCAGAACGGCCGCCTCGACACGGGGGTGCTGGTGCTGGGGGGTGATGGCTGTAACCGGAGCCGGTGCCGAGGGGAGGGGAGCCTCAAGAAAACCCACCAGCAGCTCGGCCCCCTTCAGCACCAGGGTGCCGGGCTCCAGGTGGCCGCCCCAGACCTGGCAGTCGGAATCGGAGAGACTCAGGTGCAGGTGGACACCCTGGGGGGACAGGGTTCCCTGCAGGGTGATGATTTCCAAGTCGCCGAGGAGCACCGTGGGCTCGTCACCACCGGGGCACTGGAAGGCCGCCCGGGACAGATTGCCCACCACGCCGAGCACGAATCCGGAAGCCTTCTGGGCGATCGCCAACTGCTCCAGGCTGCGGCGAAGGTCGCTGCCGGGTCCGAGGTTCAGCGGCAAGGGGCGCATGGCTGGCCGTGGAGTCGGTGGTCAATGTACGTGGGTCACCCGGCGGGCCCCACTGCCTGAGCCGGCAGCACCTGGCGATAGCCGTTCGCCGTCAACACCTGCAGCGGTGTGCCGAACAGGCTGCTGAGCGGGCCATCCTGCAGCAGTTCGGCGGCAGGACCATCGCCCACCACCTGGCCCTGGGAAAGCAGCACGGCCCGGCTGATCTCGGGAACGATGGCCTCGATCTGGTGGGTGGCCAGGAGCAGGGTGGTGCCGGAGCCGGCCAGCTGCCGCAGGATCGCCAGCAACTGGTGCTTCGCCTGGAGATCGAGGCCGTTGGTGGGTTCATCCAGAACCAGCAGTTCAGGGTCGTGCACAAGGGCCCTGGCCAGCAGCAGGCGGCGGCGCTGACCATCAGAAAGCTGGGCGTAGGGACGTCGGGCCAGAGCGGCCAGCCCCAGCTGGTCCATCAGGGCCTCCACCCGCGCCTGCATCGCGGCGGTGGGCTGCTGGCTGCGGCCGATGCCCACGGATCCGAAGAAGCCGGAGAGCACCACATCGGCAGCGATCACACCACCCCCGTAGGCGGACTGCAGATCGGCGGACACCAGCCCGATGCGGCGGCGCAGCTCCCAGAGGTTCACCGTTTCGCTGCCGAAGATCCGCAGCAGGGAGCCGGGCTTCACCACCGGGTAGAGCTCGCGGCTGAGCAGCTTGAGCAATGAACTCTTGCCGGAGCCGTTGGGCCCGAGCAGCACGGTGTGCTCACCGAGCTGAAGCTTCAAGCTGAGCTTGGTGAACACAGGGCGGGGACCCAGCCAGGCCTCCACGGCCCTCAGCTCGAGATAGGCGATGGACCCCGCATTGGCGAGCCGGGCAGACAGCCCCCTCTCCTGATTCATCAGGGCATCAACCGGCAGAGGCGGCATTGTGGCCTGGCCTGGTGCCCATGGCCAAAGGCTGCGGTTTTCGGTCAGAGTGGCCTGGATGGATCCCCACGCCGCCCACTCCCTATCCGTTCTGCTCTGGTGTGGCGTGGTGGGTTTCAAGTTGACACGCCTGGGACAGCGCTGGCGCTGGCAGGGCGGCGCTGCCCTGGGCCGAGCCTTCGACCTGGAACTGCGGCGCAGGGGGAAGATGGCACCCTGAGCGTGGAAGGGTGTCCAGATAGGCCGAGCAGACGATGGGGCATCGGCATCGAGCCACGCCGCCCGCCTCCCCCGTAGCCTCGCCGGCAGAACCCAATGTCTGCCGATGCCGATCCGCAACCGTTGGTCGGACGCCGAAGCGGCCGCTGCCATCGCCCGCTACGGCGCCCAGGGAGTGAGCGAGGCTCTGGCGCTGCGCACCTACTCGGCCCGCTTGCTGGGGGCCGATCCCAAGCTGGTGCTGCACGGGGGCGGCAACACCTCGGTGAAAACCACGGTCACGGGTCTGTTGGGCGAGACAGTCCCGGTGCTATGCGTCAAGGGCTCCGGCTGGGACCTGGCGACGATCGAACCTCCAGGCCACCCGGCGGTGCGGCTTGAACCCCTGCTCGCCCTGCGGGCTCTGGAGGCCCTCAGCGATGAAGCCATGGTGGCGGCCCAGCGCCAGAATCTGATCGACCCGGCGGCCCCCAACCCCTCTGTGGAGGCTTTGCTGCATGCCTTCCTGCCCCACCGGTACGTCGATCACACCCATTCGATCGCCCTGCTGGCCCTGGCCGACCAGAGCGATGCCGCCGAGGTCTGCCGGGCGGTGTTCGGTGATCGGGTCGCCCTGGTCCCCTACGTGATGCCCGGCTTCGCCCTGGCCAAGGCGGCTGCCGAGGCCTATGAAGCCGCAGCGGCCGCCGCCGCTGGCCGCGGTCAGGAACTGGAGGGCCTGGTGCTGCTCCAGCACGGCCTGTTTTCGTTCGGGGCGAGCGCCAAGCAGAGCTACGGGCGGATGATCGACCTGGTCAGCCAAGCCGAGCAGGCCCTCTGCCGCAAACCGGCCTCCTTCGATCCCCTGGCCTTGCCAAGCCCCCCCACTTCGGCAGCGACACTGCTGCCACTGCTGCGGGGCAGCCTCGGCCGGGCCGCAGCCGCCGCTGCCCTGCCCTGCCGCTGGCTGCTCGATCTGCGCAGTGGCGGGCAGGTTCGTGCCTTGGTTGATGACAAGCGCCTGGCTGACTGGGCCAGCCGTGGCGTCGCCACCCCCGACCATGTGATTCGCACCAAGGCCCGCCCGCTGGTGCTGCCGCCTGCGCCAGCCGCCGATCAGCCCGGTGCGCTCAGCGCCTGGACGGCGGCGGTGGATCAGGCCCTGGTGGCCTATGCCGACGCGTACCGCGCCTACTTCGAGCGCCAGAACAGCCGGGTGGGTGGCCACAAGCAAGCGCTTGATCCCCTGCCGCGGGTGGTGGCCATCCCGGGCCTCGGCCTGATCGGGGTCGGCACCAGCGCCGCTGCCGCTGCCGTCACCGCCGACATCGCCGAAGCCTGGGCCAGCACCCTGCTGGCGGCCGAAGCCTTCGGTTCGTTCTCCCCCGTCGGCGAAGACGACAGCTTCGACATGGAGTACTGGAGCCTGGAGCAGGCCAAGCTCGGCAAGGGCAGCGAGAAGCCCCTGGCCCGCCAGGTGGTGCTGGTCACCGGTGGGGCTGGAGCGATCGGTGCCGCCACCGCCCGAGCCTTCGCCGCCCAGGGGGCCGAACTGGCGGTGCTTGATCTCGATGGCGCCGCCGCCGGCAGCGTGGCGGCGGCCTGTGGCCGCCAGTCTCTTGGCCTGGCCTGTGACCTCACCGATCCGGCCCAGGTTCGCCAGGCCATCGCGGCGGTAACGGCCCACTTTGGTGGCCTCGACATCGTGGTGAGCAACGCCGGCGGCGCCTGGAGCGGCGCCATGGCCGATCTGCCTGACCCCCTCCTGCGTGCCAGCTTCGAGCTGAATCTCTTCGCCCACCAGTCGGTCGCCCAGGCGGCGGTTGCGGTCTTCCGACAGCAGGGCCATGGCGGCCAGCTGCTCTTCAACGTGAGCAAGCAGGCCCTCAACCCTGGCCCCGGCTTCGGCGCCTACGGCATCGCCAAGGCGGCCCTGCTGGCGCTGATGCGTCAATACGCCCTGGAGGGTGGCGGCGAGGGAATCCGCTCCAACGGGGTCAATGCTGATCGCATCCGCTCCGGCCTGCTCGATGACGCCATGATCAAGGAGCGCTCCAGTGCCCGCGGTCTCAGCGAAGCGGAGTACATGGCCGGCAACCTGCTTGGGCGCGAAGTGCACGCCAGCGATGTGGCCGATGCGTTTGTGGCCCTGGCGAAGCTGGAGTGCAGCACCGGCGCCGTGCTCACCGTCGATGGCGGCAACGTGGCGGCGATGGTGCGCTGAGCCGCTGGAGCCCGATCTGGACGCCGGCGCTTGATGCTGGTCAGTGTGGACCGCCCACCGCGGCGCCATGTCTGGGATGGGCTCGCCGCAGATGCTGAAGCGCCAACCACGTGCAACGCTGGATGTAAGAGTCTTACCATCCCCTGCTGGACTTCAGCGATGCGAATCACCTCCAAGGGTTAGCTGACCATTCCCCAGCAAATCCGGCGCCAATGCGGCCTGTTGCCCCACACGGAGGTGGCCTTCCGCATTGAGCAGGGGCGCGTCATCCTCGAAAAGGCACCCCTCAGGCAATCAGCCGGCGCCGAAGCGATCCAGAGGCTGCGTCAAGCGCGGCTGCGCACGCGCCTCAGCACCGATGAACTGCTCGCACTCACCCGCGGGGACGAGGGCTGATGGTGGTGGTGGATTCGAATGTGCTCCTGGATGTCGCCACTGCCGATCCCCGCTGGTGCGACTGGAGCACCACGCAGCTCAGCCAATGGCTGGATCGGGGGCGCGTGGTGATCAACGCCATCGTCTACGGCGAAATCGCCTTTGCCTTGGAAACGATCGAATCGGTGGATGAACTGCTCCCTCCCCATCGCTTCGACTATCGGGCCCTGCCACGGGAGGCGGCCTTTCTGGCGGCCCGGGCCCATACCGGCTACAGGAGCCGAGTTGGGCAACGCCGCTCGATCCTGCCGGATTTTCTGATCGGCGCCCATGCCCTGGTGGAGCGACTGCCGCTGCTCACCCGGGATCTGCGTCGCTACCGCCAGGCGTTTCCGGGCCTGGAGTTGATCAGTCCCTGAGACGGGGACAGCCAGCTGGCATGGGCAAGATGCGAATTGATTCGGTCGCACGCTGCGCACTCCTCGGGAGGGGCTGCGGCCAGAGGTTCTCCCCACCTCGCCTACAGCTGCCACAGCGTGGCCAGGGACACGGCCCAGTGCCGTGGACCCATCGGCAGGATGCCGGAACCGTCGTAGAGCAAGTGGCCGGCGAAGGAAAATCGCACCGATCAGATCCGCCAGCCGCCGCAGGCCTGAGAGGTCGTTGAAGTGCACCGAGGCCATTGCTTTCACCTCCACGCCCGCCACCTGGCCGGCCGCGCTACCCCAACAGCCCTGGACCACCTTCGGTGTTGGCGCCCCTGGTGGGGACCTGTTGCTCGAAGGCACTCCATCTCAGCAGCCATGGCCAGACGTCGTCCTTGAGGTGGTGGCGAGGGCATGGTTCGGACTGAATCCCCCAAGGGCCTGGCCCGGCTCAACCCGATCGGGATTGGCCACCTTGAGGCGCGTCAACCCCATGCTGCTCCAGGCTCTTCTCCGGGGCAGCAACAGGGACTCAGGTCGTGGCTGGGTGGGGCCTCCCTGAGCCACTGACCCATGCCGGGGTCAGGGGTTCACGCATCACCGCCACGGAAAACAGGCTGCTCCCGAACGGGGCGGATGAAACGATCACCGCTTCCCGCCCTGCCCCCGGCTCCCGCAGGTCCACCAGGACAGCCCCAAGGCGCATCGGAGCGGAACCCGGCTGCTTGGAACAGTGCGAGCAGCGGCATCGCCAACGGACGATCGCAGCAAGGGGGGAGAAGCACTTGTTCCGCTGAATGGCCATTCTCAGCGCCGCCCCAGGAGCAGCCCCAGCCCGATCCACAGCACCACCAGAGCCAGGCACAGGCTGGTCCAGGCCGGAAGGCCCCAGCCATCAATCGCCAGGGGCGCCACCACCGTGATCACGCCACCGGCCAGGAACGGCTGCAGCAGCAGCTGCTTGATCGAAAAGGCCGGCAGGGCGTCGCTGCGGTCGTCGGGGTCGGCCATGCGCAGCAGCAGCAGGCCGCTGGCCGCCACGCCGGTGGCCTGGCCGAATTCGATGATCGCCCGCTCGAACCAGTCGGGCGGCAGGAAGCGGGGCGCCAGCAGCAGCACCACCGCCAGGTTCCAGAGCAGCCCGGCCAGCGCCAGCACGCTCAGGGACACCCAGTCGTGACGCAGCAGGCTGAGGTCGAGGCAAGCGGTGGCGGCAGTGATCAGCAGATCGGCCGAGATCGCCCCCACCTGGCCCTGCACCGCTGCCGAGGCCAGGCCCTGCTGGTTCGCCTTTTCCAGCACCAGCCGCACCAGCAGGGAGCCGGCGATCGCCAGGGGAAACACCGGCAACGCCTCCACCACCGCAGTGAAGCCACCGCCGAGCCAGGGGGCAAACCAGCGCAGGACTTCGAGCAAGGCCGCCCCCAGCAGCACCGCCGCCCCCGCCAGGGCGAGGTTCACCGCCCAGGCCGCCGGCCCCGCTGACGGGGCAACGGGGGCCAGCGGTTCAAGGGTCTGGAGCTGCGCGGCTTGCTGCGCCCCCTGGCCGAGCAGCCCCTGGCGGCGGCGGGCCAGCACCACCACGACCCCCCCCACCACCGAAGCGGCCAGCAAACCCACCGTGGCCATCGCCAGCCCCAGGGCCTCGCCACTGGCGAAGCCGAGGCTGGCGTAGCTGGGTCCCATCGCTGCTGCGGAGCCGTGCCCCCCCTCGAAGGCCACCTCGATCAGGCAGGCCATCAGCGGATGTACCCCCAGCAGCGGCTGGAGCACGAACAACACCGCCAGGCCTGCCACCAGGTACTGGCCGAAGGCCAGGGTGAGGGCCAGCAGCACCTGGCCCGACAGCGGCCGCCACAGCCCCGAAAGCTTCGGCAGCGGTTTGCCCAGCAGCAGGGTGGCGAAGACCAGGGTGAGCAGCGGCAGCGGCAGCCCGTCCCAGAGGGTCATCACCGGCTCCGGAATCAACGGCAGCAGCCCGGAGGGCGCCAGCAGCAGTCCGAGCATGCCGGCCAGCAGGGCCTCCGGAATCCCCCAGCGCTTCAGTCCCAGCCGGCCGCCGATCGTCAGGGCGATGGCCAGCAGCACCACCAGGATTCCAGTGGCCGCCGCCAACCAGCCGACCGCGGGGCCCCAGCGCTCGAGCAGAACCATCACAGGTCGAAGTGGCGGCGAAAGAAGGCCTCCGTGGCCTCCAGCACCTCCAACTGCACTGCTCCGCTGCGGAAGCCATGGCCCTCCTCGGGGAACAGGTGCACCTCCACCGGCACGCCGTTGGCGCTGAGCGCCCTGGCCATCCGCTCGGTCTGCTCCGCTGGCACCACGGTGTCCTGCAAGCCCTGGAAGAAGATCACCGGGCAGGTGATGGCGCCGGCATGGAACAGGGGCGAGCGCTGCTCGTAGAGCGGCTTCGCCTCCGGCCAGGGACCCACCAGTCCATCGAGGTAGCGGGCTTCAAAGCGGTGGGTAGCCGTGGCCAACGCGGCCAGATCAGCCACGCCGTAGCGGCAGGCCCCGGCCTTGAACACGCTGCTGAAGCAGAGCGCCGCCAGCACCGTGAAGCCGCCGGCACTGCCCCCTTCGATCGCCAGACGGGCGGCGTCGGCTTTGCCGGCTGCCACCAGCGCCCGGGCGGCGGCGGCGCAATCGGCCACATCCACCACCCCCCACTGGCCAGCAAGCCGCTCGCGGTAAGCCCGACCGAACCCCGTGGAGCCGCCGTAATTGACATCCACCACCCCCCAGCCGCGGCTGGTCCAGAACTGTGTCAGCAGGTTCAAGCCCGTGCGCGCCATCGCGGTGGGCCCACTGTGCCCTTTCACCAGCAGGGGAGCCCCGGCGTGGGCGCCGCCGCGGGGCGGGTAGTACCAGGCATGGGTGGGCAAGCCGCCATGTCCCTCGAACCAGATCGCTTCGGGTCGGGAGATCGACGCCAGGGGCACCGGCGGCGGACCAGCGCAGGCGGGTGTGTGGCGCCAGTCACCGCTGGCCAGGTCGAGTTCGAGCAGGCCGGATCCAGCAGTCGGACCGCTGGCCACCGCCACCAACCGACCGTTCTCCGCCTGGAGCCCGGCCAGATCATCGAAGGGCAGCGGGATCGGCTGCCATGTCCCCTGCCCCTCAGGGGAGGCTGGCAGAGCGATCCGGCCCAGGCTCCAGCGGCCCGCAACGCAGGCCGCCGCCACGAGTTGCTCTCCATCCCAGGCGGTGGTGGCCATCCCCTCCACCCACTGGGGCATGGCGAACTCCGCCTGCATCGGCAGCAACGCCTGCCAGGGCAGCGGTGGGTGGCTGCCCGGCAGCCCATTGAGCTCGCGTCGCTGCTCGGCGCCGACCAGCCGCTCAAGGTTCCACCAACCGCTGCGGTCATTGGCCACCACCAGATCGCCATTGGGAAGCCAGAGCGGCTGAAACACCGAGCAGGACTGGCCGGCAGTGATGGGACGGCTGTGCTCCAGATCCCCCTCGGCATTGAAGCGGCCCAGCCAGAGCTCGCTCTGCTCCCAGGGCATGAACGGTTGCTGCCACTCCACCCAGGCCAGGTGGCTGCCCCCCGGGCTGGGCGCCAGGTAGCCACAGAAGTCGGCAGGGTGATGCAGCGGCACAGGTTCGCCGCCGCTGAGGGGCACAGCCACGAGCTGGTCGCGGCCATCCGCCTCCATCACGCCGATCCAACGGCCGCGCCCCGGGTCGATCCTTCCCCCCGCGAAGGCCCGCTCAGCGGGGGCGCAGAGGCGCCGCGCCGGTCCCGGCTCCAGGGAGCCGCTGGCCGGCAGCTCCAGGCACCAGAGGCAGCGGTCGCCGTCATCGCAGAACACCACGGCCGTTGTCCCCTGGCCAGACGGTCCCACCGCCCAGGCGCCGCCCCCGAAGCCATGCAGGCGGCTGCGCAGGTTCAGGGGTGATGGCGTCAGTTCGATCGCCGGCCCATCCGGCCTGGCCCGGGCCAGCAAGGTGGTGCGGCCCTGCTGCTGGGGGCGTTGCTCCAGCCAGAACAGCTGCCTCCCATACCAGCGGGGCTCCAACAGGGTTGGGTGGCGACCGACCACCGCCGCCGCCGGCAGCGGCCCACCCAGACAGGTCTTCCCCAAAGGCTCAAGGCCGCCGGCGGCTTCTACAATTTCACCATCGTTTCAGGTGACGCCTTGGCCAGCAGCTTCGCCAGGATGGCCCGTCAGGCGGAGCAGACCAGCCGCGGCATCCAGGTGCCCAAGGAGGTGCTGGAGCACCCCCCCCTGCCGATTCACACCCTGGGCGATCAGGTGTTGCGCCAACCGGCCAAACGGATCAGCAAGGTGGATGAGGCTGTGCGCGAGCTCGTCCGCAACATGTTGCGGAGCATGTATTCGGCCCATGGGATCGGCCTGGCCGCTCCCCAGGTGGGGGTGCACAAGCAGCTGCTGGTGATCGATCTGGATCCGGAAAATGCCGCCACCCCGCCCATGGTGCTGATCAACCCGGAGATCGGCGCCACCAGTGCCTCCCTGGAAACCTATGAGGAGGGCTGCCTGAGCATTCCGGGGGTCTACCTCTCGGTGGTGCGCCCCAGTGAAGTCGAGGTGAGCTTCCGCGACGAGCAGGGCCGGCCGCGGCGGCTGAAGGCCGATGGTCTGCTGGCCCGCTGCATCCAGCATGAGATGGATCATCTCCGCGGCGTGCTGTTCGTCGATCGGGTCACCGACGAACTCAGCCTCAATGAGGAGCTCCAGGAGCACGGCTTCCGTCGCGACGCCGTCCTTTCCCTCCGTTGATGACACCGCCATGCCGATGAAACCTCTCGCCGGTATGTTTCTGGCGCTGGCCTGCCTGCTCGGGATCGCCGCCACCGGCTGCGTGTTCGAACTCGCCTATGGCGATCCTGATCTGGGGGTGACCACCACCGGCCTGATCCTGGCCGCCAGCCTGCCGGGCACCCTGATCAGTCTCTTGGTCGCGATTCGTCTCAACTTGCCGGCCCAGGGCTCCTGACGGTCCCCGGGCCCACTTCTACGATCGGGGCCTCCTTGCCTCTCCGTGTTGTGAACCGATCGGCTTGCCTCACGCTCCGCCTGGCGGGGTTGGCCTGCCTGGCCCCCACCCTGGCCACGACAATGGCCCAGGCCGCCGCCGCCCAGGCCCTGTTCGGGGCCCGCGAGGTGCCGCAGGAACGCTTCGTGATGGTGGCCGCACCGATCGGAGATGGCACCCGTGCCCAGCTCAACATCTACGAGCAGATCACCGATCGCCGTCCCTGTTTCGCCACAGCCGGTGCCAGCCCTGCCCGGGTGGAGCCCCTGCTGGGCAGCTTTGATTTCACCGGCATCTGCAGCCGCTATCTCGATGCCAACGGTTACTCGCTGCGGGTTGGGGGAGAGGATCTCGCCACCACCTATCGGATCAGCGTGGTGCGCAGTGGAAAGGACAACCTGCTGCTGGCGGCCCCCACCCGCAACCAGCCTGGCCCCGAGATGGTGGTGGCACGCACCCAGGGCCATGACGCCGGTTTCCTGCTGTTCGTTCCGGAGCCGGGCTGGAAACTGATGCGGCGCCACTTCGGCAACCGGGCCCTGGGCCACCTGTATCTCTACCGCGAGACCTGGCCAGGTGCTGCCAACGCCACCGGCACGGGTACCGTCCCAGCCAAGCCAGTGGTTCCCGTCGAGGGTTCCGCACCGCAAACCAAGGGGCAGCCCAAAACCGAGCCACAACCCAAAACGGCACCTCAGCCCAAGACAGAACCACTGCCAACAACGGCACCGCAGCCCAAGTTGGAGCCGCAGCCGTTGCCCAAGGTTCCTTGAGGCAGAAGCAAGAGATCGGCGGGGGCGGTTGCTACATTGGGCAGTCTCAAGCCCCTCTGCGTGGTTCATGACCCAGGTCACCGTCGGCGAAAACGAAGGAATTGAATCGGCTCTGCGCCGCTTCAAGCGTCAGGTGTCCAAGGCGGGCATCTTTGCCGACCTCAAGCGCCTGCGCCACCACGAAACACCAGTCGAAAAATACAAGCGCAAAGCCCAGCAACGCCGCCGCCGCCGCTGAGGTTTGGCCAGAGCTGCTTTGGTGGAGCTCAGCCGGCTGATCAGCATCTCGGCTGATCAGCTGTCAGCGGGAAGTCTCTATCCAGGTGGCCAGGGTCCCTGGGGGGCTCTTGCCCAGACACCTGGTCAAAGGAGCGGTAGGTGAGCGCTTCGGCCAGATCGGCCGGCTCGACCCTGTGCCGATCCCCCAGGTCGGCGATGCTGCGGGCGACCCTCAGCAACCGCTCCGCTGAGCGGGCGCTGAGCCGCCTGGCCTGGATCGGCCGGCGCCAGAGGGCCAGCCCTTCAGCGGAGAGAAGGCAGTGGCGCTGCAAGTCGCCGCCCGCCAGGCCGGCGTTGGCACAGCCGCCCGGGTTGCGCGCCACCATCCGCTCCCGGGCGGCGGCCACCCGGGCCGCCACCTCCGCCGTGCAGCTGCCGTCCTGCGCGGTAGGGCTCGATTCCGGCCCATAGCGCTTCACCAGGTCATCTGCCCCCAGCCGCCGCATCACCACCTGCAGATCGATGCGATCCAGCAGGGGCCCCGACAGGCGCGACCAGTAGCGCTGGCGCTGGGCTTCGCCGCACTGACAGGCCCTTTGGGGATCGCCGAACCAGCCGCAGGGACAGGGGTTGGTGGCGGCCACCAGGGTCACCCGGCAGGGGAAGCGGCTGCGCTCCCGGCTCCGGCTGATCCACACCTCCCCCTCCTCCAGCGGCTGGCGGAGTTGATCGAGCACCTCGCGGCGGAACTCGGTGAGTTCATCGAGAAACAGGACGCCGTTGTGCGCCAGGGACAGCTCCCCCGGCCTGGGGCTGGCCCCGCCCCCGATCAGGGCGGTGCCGGTGCAGCTGTGGTGGGGGGCTCGAAACGGCCGCTGCTGGAGCAGGGCCGTGTGGGGCCGCAGCAGACCGGCAACCGAGTGCACCTGGGTGGTTTCAAGGGCTTCGGCGTGGGGCAGGGGCGGCAACAGGCCGGCCAGTCGCCTTGCCAGCATCGTTTTTCCACTGCCGGGCGGCCCCACCAGCAGCAGATGGTGGTTTCCCGCCGCGGCGATCTCCAGGGCGCGGCGACCATGGGCCTGGCCACGCACCTCGGCCAGCTCGAGCGGCCTGGCCTCAAGCGGGGCGGCGGCGGGTCCACAGGGACTGGCCCGGTCCGGATCCGTCAACAGCTCGCCCACCTGAGCCAGCCGCTCGGCGGGCCAGACCACCAGCCCCTCGATCAACAACGCCTCGGCCCCATTGGCGGCGGGCACCACCAGGGCCCGGGCGCCACCGCGACGGGCCGCCAGGGCCAGGGCCAACACGCCGCGCACCGGCCGCAGACTGCCATCGAGGCCCAGCTCTCCGGCACTCCAGACCCCCTCCAGCCGCTGGGGTGCCAGCTGGCCACTCGCCAGCAGCAGGCCGAGGGCAATCGGCAGGTCGAAGGCCGGCCCCTCCTTGCGCCATTCAGCGGGGGCCAGGCTGATCACCACCCTGGTGAGGGGAACGCGGAAGCCGCTGTTGCGCAGGGCGGCACGCACCCGCTCCCGGGACTCGCGGCCGGCCGCATCGGCCAGACCGACGATCTGCAGACCCGGCAACCCCGGGGCGATGTCCACCTCCACGGTCACCTCGGAGGCTTCGAGGCCCCGCAGGGTGGCGCTGCTGCACCGTGCCAACATCAAACCAACCGCCCGGGGACAGCTCATCAGTTCCCCGCCTGTCCCATCCGCTGCCAGTGACCACCACGATTTTCGGGCGCATCCTGCAGGGAGAGATCCCCTGCGATCAGGTCTACGCCGACGACCGGTGCCTGGCCTTCCGGGACGTGCAGCCCCAGGCGCCCGTGCATGTGCTGGTGATCCCGCGCCAGCCCCTGGTCAACCTGGCCGACGCCGCTGAAGCGGACCAGGACCTGCTGGGCCATCTGCTGCTGGTGGCGGCGAAAGTGGCTCGCCAGGAGGGATTAAGTGCCTGGCGAACGGTGATCAATACCGGAGCCGAGGCCGGCCAGAGTGTGTTCCATCTGCACCTGCATGTGATCGGTGGCCGCCCCCTGGCCTGGCCGCCCGGATAGGCCAACGGCGACAATGGCGCCAGATGGATCGGTCCATGAGTGTTCTGAAGGGCTTCCGCGATCAGCTCGGCAAGCTGCAACGCCTGGCCCAGCCCTATTTCCTCCCCCTGGAGGAGAGCAGTTCCTGGCAGTTTCTGTTGCTGGTGGCCTCCACGCTGGCGGTGGTGGTGGGCTTCACCCTGCTGCTGCTCACTGCGGCCGTGGCGATCAGCGGCAGCCTGATACCGGAGCTGCGCAACCGCTTTCTACCGGGGGTGCCCGAGCAGGTTGCCGCCCTTTGGAGCGGACCGATCGGGCCGGTGATCATGGCCCTGTTCGCCGCCGGCCTGGTGTCCTTCGGCAGCCTGCGGGGCAAGTTGCGTCAGGGCCGCTGGTTGCCCTGGCTGTTGATGGGGGTGATCACCCTGCTGATCCTGGTGATCAACGGCATCAACGTCGGCATCAGTTTCATCGCCCGCAATGTCGACAATGCCTTGGTGGCCTACGACCAGGACGGCTTCTGGAAGATCGTGGCGATCTACGCCTTCTGCCTGGTGCTGGCCCTGCCGATCCGGGCGATCCAGAGCTACCTGATCCCGAAACTCGGCCTGCTCTGGCGCCAGTGGCTGAGCACCCGCCTGCTGGGCCGCTACCTCTCGAACCGGGCCTATTACATTCTCAATCCCAACGACGAATCGATCGAGGAGATCGACAACCCCGACCAGCGGATCTCCCAGGACACCGCCAGTTTCACCGGCACCAGCCTGAGTGTGACGGTGGAGATCCTGGCCGCGTTGCTCACCTTCGTGAGCTTTGTGATCGTGCTCTGGACGATCAGCGTGAATCTGGCCGTCCTGTTGCTGGTGTACTCCGTGGGGGGCACCACCTTGATCATCTTTGCCAGCCGGAAGCTGGTGGCCCTGAATTACCAGCAGCTCAAACTGGAGGCGGATTTCCGCTATGGCCTCGTCCACATCCGTGACAATGCCGAATCGATCGCCTTCTACAGGGGTGAGCAACAGGAGGGCAAGGAGGCCGAACGGCGCCTGGAGGGGGCGATCGTCAACTATGACCGCCTGATCATCTGGGAAGCGCTGATCCAGGTGATCCAGCGCTCCTACGACTACTTCTCCCGTTTCCTGCCCTGGCTGGTGATCGCCCCCGTCTACTTCGCCAAGGAGGTGGATTTCGGCGTGTTCGGCCAGGCCAGCATCGCCTTCTCCCAGGTGCTGTTTTCGGTGAGCTACATCGTCAACAACATCGACCGGCTGGCCGCCTTCTCGGCCAGCATCAGCCGCCTGGAGGGCTTCCAGGTCAAGGTCGACGAGATCAACGCCGGAACCCATGGCCCAACGGATCCCTTCCAGGGCAAGTCTGGCTCCGAAGCCAAAGGAGCAGTACCCATCGCCGCAGAGGATTCCCACGACAGGATTGAGGTCATCCATGCCGACCTGGTGCCGCCCCGCAGCAAGCGCCTGCTGATCCACGACATCAGCCTGGATGTGGCCGCCAACCAGCGCCTGCTGGTGGTGGGTCCGAGCGGCTGCGGCAAGACCTCCTTCCTGCGCCTGGTCAGTGGTCTCTGGCCGCCGGCTGCTGGCAGGATCCGGCGTCCGCCCCTGAGCGAGCTGCTGTTCATTCCCCAGAAGCCCTACATGATCCTCGGCAGCCTGCGGGAGCAGCTCTGCTACCCCCTGCAACCGGAACGCTTCAGCGATGCCCATCTGCGCAACGTGCTGGAGGAGGTGAGGCTGGCGGAGTTGGTGAGCCGCTACCCGGATCTCGACATCAAGCAGGACTGGCAGCGGATCCTCTCGCTTGGCGAGCAGCAGCGGCTCGCCTTCGCCCGGTTGCTACTCAACTCGCCCCGCTTCGTGGTGCTCGACGAGGCCACCAGCGCCCTGGACGTCAGCACCGAGAAGCACCTCTACAGCCTGCTCACCGAGCGGGAGATCGCTTTTGTGAGTGTCGGACACCGCCCCACCCTGGCCGCCTTCCATGACACCGTTCTGGAGCTGGATGGCAACGGCGGCTGGCGGCTGCTGCCGGCAGCCGGCTATGACTTTTCCCGAGCCTGAACCCCGTGAAACCCACCTACAGCCCCAGCGATTCAGAGGCTGCCAAGACAGCCGCCCCTGGCAGCACCCGGCAGCCACCCGACCCGGCCTTTGGCTGGAGTGCCTACGCCGAGCGGATCAACGGCCGCTTCGCCATGCTCGGTTTTACCGCCGTGCTGCTGATTGAGCTTCTCAGCCACGACAGCTTCCTGCATTGGGCGGGCTTGGTGCCCTGAGCTGATCCCGGCGCTGGGGGCTCAGGAAAAGACATCCACTGTTTTCAGCAACGAAGGGGACCATGGCAGGGGTTTGATCGTACGGAAAAGCATGAACTCAGGGGATTGGTAGAGCTGCTCAAAGGCAGGATCCGCCTTGAGGCGCTTCTGAAGGCTTCGATCCTTTCTGGAATCCAAGCCATTGATGAGAATGTATTGATAATGCCGCATGAACGTCGAACTCATAAACACCTCGCCGTCGCTGTGCAGCCGTTTGCCGATCACCTTGCGATGGGACAGGTGCGGAGCAAGATTGATCGGGGCCAAGGTGGCCGCCCCAGCTGGAATCATCCGGAGCACCCGGCGGGCTTCACCGATCCGCTCAAACGAGGAATGATCCGTCATGATGCGAACAAACTTTGTCAGCCCAAAAACGCAGGCTGCGGCCCAGAGAAGCAAAAGCTGGTTCTTGACACGGGGAAATCCATAGCTACGGGATGAAATGGCGAAAAGGACCATGAAGGGCACAATCGGCAGGCTGTAGTGCAGCATCAGCCCCTTGTGATTCGGGTGGTCACTCAGCAGGTTCAGCAACAGTGCCGGAACGGCACCAACCAGCTCAGGCAGGGCCTTGACGTTGCTGACGAACAGCACGGGCAGGAAAAGAAGAAAGAGATAGAAAAAGTTCTCAATAGAGAGCAAATGACGAACCCAGACGCCTGGATTGAAGAGGATGGTAGTCATCACGTCTTCCTTTGAGTCACCGAGGTAACTGAAGAATCTTCCGATCCAATTGTGTTTGACAACCCCACCGCCAAACATCGGAGTCACCACTGCCACAACGGCGACAAGGTAGAGACCGGACAACACCATCACAAGACTTCCAGTCTTGTAGTCCCGCCTGATCACAAAATAGGCACCAAGCCCAATGCAGGTCAGTGCCAGGGCCTGCTTGCAAGCAAGGATGACTCCCACAGAAAGGAGCACAATCAGGAGATTTCCCCTGCGTTGAGCGTAGATCGCCAGCAGGGTGAAAGGGATGGCGATGATCTCTGGATGGAAGTCAGAGACACTGGCATTGATCACCACCGGATAGAGAAAGTAGATGAAGGCCATCAGCCTGGCATCGGCATTGCTCAATCGATAGGATTGTGCTATCAGATAAACGATGGGCCCGCCGGCAGCCAAGCTGAGAGACTGGACTGCAAACAGCCAGAAGACAGACGGAAAAAGCCTGTACAGCAGGCTGAGGGGGTAGAAGATCCAGGACGCATGATCTCCAATGATATGAAAGCCCAGATACGATGAGATCGGAGCTTCACCTTTGCTGATCAGATAAATAGCCTGATCAAAGATGCCGAGATCAAAGGCACTCGATGAAAGGGTGAGATGCCTGTAGGAGGCACTCAAGAAGAAAACGATGAACAGCGCAAACGAAGCCAGCCACAGATTGCGGGGCACACTCTGATCCGGGGCGTGGACATCTGGCGCGTTCATTGGTGGCATCGGTGGGGATCAGGCGTGGAAGCGAAGGATCATGCCTCAGGGCACATCCAGCAGATCCACCTGCCAGAGTCCGTCCCGGCTCACCTGCACCGCCAGGAGGCGTCCGTCCCCGCTGAGGCTCACCCGACTCGGCACCCCGGGCGGCAGCAGCGGCAGGGACTGCAGCCCCTGAATCGAGCGGCGGTACAGGGCCAGTTCAGTGCGGCCGTCCCGTTGCCGCACCAGGGCGATGCGCTCGCCATTTCGATCCACGCTGACGCTGAGCGGTTGGGCATCCGGACGGTTCAGGCCAGGCACCGGCACCGGTCGGTTCAGGCGGAGATCCACCAGCACCACCTGCTCACGGCCCTGGCGGCCACTGATCAGGGCAAGCCAATCCCCGCTCAGGGAAGGCTCACGAACGACTCCAGCCTGCTCCAGGGCCCTGTTGATCGGCTCCAACGGCCGCAGGGGAGAAGGGCTGCAACCCAGCAGGCCAAGCAGCAGCAGCGCTGCCGGCAGGGGATTCCCCAGCCTCATCGCCCCTGGGCCGGTTGTCCCGGCAGCAGATCGGCTTCAAGCAGGCCGCTGAGCTCGAACAGTTCCACCCGCCTCTGGCCCGCCTTGACGATCTGAACGGCGAGGCGGCGACCATCCGGCGCCAGGCTGATCCGCTGGGGTTCCTCGCCGGCCGGCAGAACCAGGGGATGGGGGCGACCGGTGGCGCGGTCCTCGACCATGGCAAGGCGCCGCTCGCCCCGCTGCACGATCACGGCCAGGTAACGACCAGTCCAGCTCAGGGAGGGGGAGCTGTGGGGCTGCTGACCATTGAGGGTGCGCAGCGGCAGCACCTTGCCGCTGAAACGGTCCTGCAGCAGAACGCTGCTGCGACCGTTGCGCTCCACCAGGCTGGCAAGGAGCCGGCCATCGCCACTCAGGGCAGGCTCCTCCCGAGCCTCAGCTCCAAAGCCGGCTGACGGGGCTGGACGGCGGTTCAGCCCGAATGGGCCCTGGCAGCCTCCCAGGTTCAAGGCCAGCAGCGGCAGCACAATCAGGGCCGAGAGGACAGCTTTGCCCCCTGATCGGCTTAAGGCAGGGTGCTCGACGTCAGCTGTCGAAGCGGGAATTGTTGTCGCGTGCGGCGGCCCGGCCCGGAGACTGGCCAGGGGACGGGGAACGGCCGGGGGCTGACGGACGGATCGAGGTGTAGTCGGCATCGCTGACAACGGTGCTGCCGTCAGGATTGGAACGGCCGTCAAGGCGACCGGAGGTGTTGGCGGTGCGCGACGAGGTGCCCAGGGGGACCCCCGCTCTGGAGGGGGGATCAAGGGGGTCGGTAGAGCGCCGGCTGGAGCGGGGCAGGGAATCGGCGCTGGCGGGCGGACGGCTGCCGCGGCGGGTTTCCGGACTGCCCTCGCGATCACGGCGGCGGTCACCGAAGGCGGAGCTGCCAGCGGATGGGCTGCCACCGGCGCTGAAGCGGGAGCGGGGTACAGCTGGTGGGTTGGAGTCAGGCCTCTCACCAGGGGCTGCTGCCACCTCGTCATTCCAATCGCCGGAATCGGCCGAAAAACGGCTGGCGGCCCGCTCGGGGATGGCGGTGCGGGCGGGTCGGCGGGGACGGTAGAAGGCGTCGTCTTCCGGGGGGGCGGTTTCCCGGGAGCGGATCCGACGCCGCAAGGGTTGGGGTTCATCGAGCCGGTCGGTCTCACCGGCCCAGTCATTGCCCCCCATCCGGCCCCGTTCCGGCAGAGGTTCGTCGTCATCGAAGTAGGACGATCGGCGTGCCTGCTCCGTGGTGACCCCCCTCAGCCGCACACTCTCGTAAGCGAAGAAGACGGTGGTGCCCGCCAGCAGGAACTGGCCGAACTGCAGGATCGGGTCAAGGCGCCAGCCCTGAAAAAACAGAATGCCGCCGCAGAGCAGGCCGATGGCCGCAAAGAAAACGTCGTAGTCGCGGGCGAGGGCGGGCTTGAAGCTCCTCATGAAGTAGAGGAAAGCACCACCGACGGCCAGAACAATGCCGACGATGCTCGCCCAATTCAGGCTGGCATTAACCACGTCTGGAAATCCTCAGTCGGTAGGCCGGGTAGATAACAGCTTAGGGACCTGGGCAAGCGCCGCCAGCCGATGGCCCAACCAGGTTTCAGAGCTTGCGGTCGACCTGATCGGTCTGACTGATCAGAATCAGGGCCAGGGTGATCGGAACCACCACGATCACGGCGCCCCAACCGAGGCTGCTCAGGAAGTTCGCGAGGGATGGGGTCATGGTGCTGAAGATCCGGCCGTGATCCTAGGCATCGACGGCCGCTTCCTACGCTGGAAAGCCACCTGCTTAGGGCTTTGTGACGGCCGCCCCCGCCCTGCTGCACCTCCTGCCCACCCTGAATCTGCTGCTGGGCCTGCTGCTGGCGGCCTGGACCCTGCTGTTTCTGTTCCGGATCGTTTTGAGCTGGTATCCCCAGATCGACCTGAAGCAGGGGGTGATGCGGCTGATCGGCACACCCACCGAACCTTTGCTGGCGATGACCCGTCGCTGGATCCAGCCGATCGGGGGTGTCGATGTGACCCCGGTGATCTGGGTGGGACTGATCAGCCTGTTGCGGGAATTGCTGGTGGGCCAGCAAGGGGTGCTCAGCCAGCTGGCCCTGCGCAGCGCCGCCCTCTCCTGAGCTAGGAGCCCAGCATCTCCTGTTCGACGAAGCGGGTGTGCACCTCACCGCGCTGGAACTCCGGCCTTTCGAGCAGGGCGAGATGGAACTCGATCGTGGTGGGAATGCCCGTGATCGCGCACTCGGTAAGCGCCCGCCGCATGCGTCTGAGGGCGGCGTCACGGTCCTTCCCCCAGACGATCAGCTTGCCGATCAGGGAGTCGTAGAAGGGGGGAATCTCGTAGCCGGTGTACACGTGGCTGTCGACCCGGACCCCGGGGCCGCCGGGGGGCAGCCAGCCGGTGATCTTGCCGGGGACCGGCCGGAAGTTGTGCTGGGGATCCTCGGCATTGATCCGGCATTCGATCGCATGACCGCAGAGCTGGATGTCATCCTGGCGAAGGCTGAGGGGCTCGCCACCAGCGATCCGCAGCTGTTCGGCGATCAGGTCGATCCCGGTGACCATCTCGGTGACCGGATGCTCCACCTGAATGCGGGTGTTCATCTCCATGAAGAAGAACTGGCCGCTTCTGTCGACCAGGAACTCCACGGTGCCCGCCCCCTCGTAGCTGATGCTGCGGGCCGCGGCGATCGCCGCCTCGCCCATGCGACGGCGCAGCTCCGGATCCAGGGCTGGGCTGGGGGCCTCCTCCAGCAGCTTCTGGTGGCGGCGCTGGATCGAGCAGTCCCGCTCGCCGAGATGCACGACGTTGCCGTGGCGATCGGCCAGCACCTGAATCTCCACGTGGCGGGGCCGGTCGATGAACTTCTCGATGTAGAGACCCGGGTTACCGAAAGCCGCTTCTGCCTCCCCCTGGGCCGCCTTGAAAAGTCCCTCAAGCTGCTCGGCGTTCTGAACGAGGCGCATGCCTCGGCCGCCGCCGCCGGCGGTGGCCTTGATCATCACCGGGTAGCCCATGCCGGCGGCCAGCTCGGCGGCTCGGGCGGGATGGTCGAGCAGCCCGTCGCTGCCGGCGATCGTCGGCACGCCCACCCGTTGCATGGTGCTCTTGGCCGTCGCCTTGTCACCCATGGCCCGGATCGACTCGGCGGAGGGACCGACAAAGGTGAGGCCGTGGGCAGTGCAGATCTCGGCGAAACGATCGTTCTCAGCCAGAAAGCCGTAGCCGGGGTGGATGGCATCCGCGCCCCGGGAGATCGCTGCGGCAATGATGTTGGGGATGTTGAGGTAGCTCTTGCTGCTCGGCGCCTCGCCGATGCAGACGGCCTCATCAGCCAGCTGAACGTGCAGGGCGTTGCGATCCACCGTGCTGTAGACGGCCACCGTGGCGATGCCGATTTCGCGGCAGGTGCGCAGGATCCGCAGGGCGATTTCGCCGCGGTTGGCGATCAGCAGCTTGCCGATGGGCATCCAGGCGGACTCTTGGCCGCTGCGGACTGTATCAGTGATGACCCTGGGCCCCGGCCGGTTCTGGGGTGGGGCGAGCGATCGGTATATTGACCAGCCGGAGGGAGCAGCGCTCCTGAAGGCCACGCGGATGTGGTGGAATTGGTAGACACGCACGTTTGAGGGGCGTGTGGCTTCGGCCTTGCGAGTTCAAGTCTCGCCATCCGCATTTTTTTCTTCCCGACCGTCTCCCTAGGCCGCCAGCTTGACCAGGCCGCCAGCCTCCGCCGCGATCTTGCTGGTTTGCAACGGCCCTGGCGAGCTGACCACCTGGGTCAGACCTCTCGCCGAAACCCTTCACGCCCAGCTGCCCCTGCGGCCCCTGGCGGCTGCGGCCAGCACCAGCCTCAACCTGGTGCTGGTGCCCTGTCCGAATGCCACAGGCAGCGAGGGCCAGGTCGCTGAGAAGCTCGGCCTGTTCGAGCGGATCAGTCCAGCGCGGCGCTTCTGGTCGCTGCTGTGGAATCCCTGGCGCCTCGGCCCCTGGCCGGCCCGGGGGGTGGTGGTGTTTCTGGGCGGGGATCAGTTCTGGACGGTGCTGCTCTCGGCCCGGCTGGGCTACCGCCACCTCACCTACGCCGAGTGGGTGGCCCGCTGGCCCCGCTGGAATGACCGGATCGCCGCGATGGGGCCGGAGGCGGCGGGTCGCCTCGCCCCCCGCTGGCGGCAACGCTGCACCGTGGTGGGCGACCTGATGGCGGATCTCTCCGCCTCGGCGCGGGCGGAGGATCCCTTGCCAGCCGGCGATTGGGTCGCCCTGTTGCCTGGCTCCAAGGGCGCCAAGCTCAGGGTGGGGATGCCTTTCCTGCTGGAAACCGCCGACCGCCTGGCGGCCCTGCGTCCCGGCTGCCGCTTCCTGCTGCCGGTGGCCCCCACCACCTCGGTGGCGGAGCTGCTCCGCTATGGCGGTCCCGCCAACCCCCTGCAGGCCCACTACGGCAGTGGCGTGCCGGAGCTGACGCCGGTCGATGCCGCTGGCAGGCGCTGGCTCAGAACCGGCCAGGGCACCCCCATCCTGCTGATCGAGCAGCAGCCGGCCCATGGGCCCCTGAGCCAGTGCGCCCTGGCGCTGACGACTGTGGGAGCCAACACGGCCGAACTCGGGGCCCTGGCGGTGCCGATGATCGTTCTGGTGCCCACCCAGCACCTCCAGGTGATGCAGGCCTGGGACGGTTGGCTGGGGTTGGTGGCGCGGCTGCCGCTGCTGCGCTGGCTGGTGGGCGTGGCGCTGACGGCCTGGCGGATGCGTCAGCGGGGATTTCTGGCCTGGCCGAACATCTCCGCCGGCCGCAGCGTGGTGCCCGAGCGGGTCGGCACCATCTGGCCGGAGCAGATCGCTGCCGAAGCGGCCGACTGGCTGGCCCAGCCGGAGCGGCTGGCGGGCCAGCGCGAGGACCTGCGCGGCCTGCGGGGGCGGCCGGGAGCCGTGGCGGCTTTGGCGGCGATGGTGCGGGAACTCCTGCCTGCGGCTTAGCGTGAAATCATCCCCTGTTCGATGTCGCTCCATGGCCAGCCCCGATTCCGTCTCCAGCGAACCCAGGCAGGCCGCGGCGCCGTTGGCCGAAACCGACTGGCGCTCCCAGCTCACCCCTGAGCAGTACAACGTGACCCGCTGCGGTGGCACCGAGCGCGCCTTCACCGGGATTTACTGGAACAACAAGCAGGCTGGCCAATACCGTTGCGTGTGCTGCGGTTCTGAACTGTTCAGCTCCACGGCCAAGTTCGAATCGGGAACGGGCTGGCCCAGCTTTTTCGATGGCGTCGATCCGGCCGCGATCACCACGGTGGAAGACCGCAGCCACGGCATGGTGCGCACCGAAATCCGCTGCGCCCGTTGTGAGGCCCATCTCGGTCACCTGTTCACCGATGGGCCCTCACCCACCGGCCTGCGCTACTGCGTCAACTCGGCCTCCCTCGACTTCAAACCTGCCTGAGCCAGGCCAAGCCGCCTGGGAGCAGCGCCGATCGCGCGGCAGGCTCGGCTCACCAGGGATCCTCAAAGCCGGTCCGCTCCGGCCGCTCGGGCTGGAGCGGTTCTGTTTCGGAGTAGGCGCCGTTGTAGGGCTCCGGATCAACATCCAGGGGCTCCTGGCGGTCCTGGGGAGCCCGGCGCTGGGCGGGCCGGGGCAGGGAATCCTCCCGCGTCAGCAATGGCGGCTGCTCCCTCTCCGCGGGCTGCCGGGCTGGTTGCTGCCGGGCTGGGGATTGCCGGGCTTCAGACTGCCTCCCTTGTGACCGGCGCTCTTCGGGGAAACGCTCGTCTGGAAAACGGTCGTCGGGGAAACGCTCTTCGGAGAAGCGCTCATCGGGGGTACGTGGCTCATAGCGGCGCGGCTCGGGGCGGCTAAACTCCCGCCCGCTCCAACCGGGCGCACCGCGGTCCTCTTCTTCATCGAGATAGCGGCGCTGGCGCAGGGGCTCCTGGCGCCGCCGTTCCAGTTCGACGTACTCCAGTTCCTCGTCACGCTGGGGCTCGAGGGCACGGTTGGTGGCAGGCTGGATGCGGCGCTGCTCCTGGACGCTGGGCTGGCCTGATGTCAACTGGTTTTCGACCGGGACCATCGGCTGGCGGTAGCGGTCCCGTTCCTCCTGTTCCCAGCTGGGCCCACCGATGCCGAGCTTCTCGAGCAGGCCGCTGCCCAGTTGCTTCAGCTTTTCTTCGGCGCCTTCGTAAACAATGATCCGATCAGGACCGCTGCTGACGATTTCCTCGACCGCCAGCTCCCAGGTGCTCAGCACGCCTTCCCCGAGCAGGGGCACACCAAGGGCGCCAAGAACCAGCGTGGTGAGCTCGCCGGTCTCGATGTCGAAGCTGAAGCCGAGCACCCGGCCAAGCTGCTCGCCCGCTTCCGACACCACCTGGCAGTTGATCACCTTGCTGTAACGCTCGGGATTGAAGCTCTGGGTGAGCGAGTCGACCGAATCCACCAGGATCACGTCGCCCACCTGGCGGATTCTGTCCAGGGGCATCCAGCGGGGCAGGCCGGGCAGGAAGCGGGTGAGCGGGTTGTCGCGCAGGCCCAGGGCCATCACTTCGCGGCGGTCGATGTCCACGACCACCTCGCCGACGACCCCCAGCCGTCGGCCGGTGTCGCGGGTGATCACCTGGGTGCCCATCAGCTCGGACCGCAACCAGAGCCGGTCACTGGGGACGGCCCTGGCTGGATCGGCTGAAGGGGGGATGGAGGAGGTCAATGGCCTGATCCCGCGGGGTGTCGGCGTAGCGAATGGGATTGGGGTCATTGTGACCCACGGCTCAGGCGGCGGTGGGCAGGCCGACCACCTGGGTGTGTGAGCCACGGGCCTGGGTCACGCCGATCGTGCGGGTGGCGGCGGCGATCATCGGCCGGCGGTGGCTGACCACCAGGAACTGGGCCTGGTCGGCCTGGCTGGCGATCAGGGCGGCCAGCCGCTCGACGTTGACGCCATCCAGGAAGCTGTCCACCTCATCAAGGGCATAGAAGGGGGAGGGCCGGAAGCGTTGCAGAGCAAACAGGAAGCTCAGGGCAGTGAGTGATTTCTCCCCACCCGACATCGAGGCCAGCCGCCGCACCTCCTTGCCCTTGGGGTGGGCCACCAGGGTGAGCCCTCCCTCCAGGGGCTGCTCGGGATTCTCCAGTTGCAGGTGGCCCTCGCCATCGGAAAGCCCGGCGAAGATCTCGCGGAAGTGGCTATCCACCGCCTCAAAAGCTTCCAGAAAGGCCTCCTGGCGCAGGGTGGCCACCGTTTCAATCCGCAGCAGCAACTCTTCGCGCTCCTTGCTGAGCACGTCAAGGCGGCCTTCGAGTTCGGCGATCCGCTGCTCAAGCTGCTCCAGCTCCTCGAGCGCCAGCATGTTGACCGGCTCCAGGGCTTCCATGCGCTGCTGGAGCCGGCGCAACTCCTGCTCAAGGGCCTCCAGGCCGTCACGCCGCACCGGCTCGGGGATCTCCGGCAGCGGGTCGGGCAAGTCCCTGCCCATCGCTTCGAGCCGAAGCTGAAGGCTGCGCTCCTGCTCAGCGATGGCCAGCAGTTCCTCGCCGAGCCGCTGCAACTCCCACTGGCTCTGCTGCAGCGTCAGGCGCTGGGCTGCCAGCTGGGCTTCGGCCCCGTCCCGGGCCCGGCGGCGCTCGCCGAAGCGCTCCTGCAGATCCTGTTGCTGGATCTCCAGAGCCGCGCGGCGCTGCTGTTCCTGGCTGTGTTGCTGGCGCCAGAGCCCATGGGCAGCGGCCAGTTCGGCAACGGCCTGTTGCAGGCGCTGTTCCTCGACCGCCAGGGCCTCGAGCTGCCGGGCAAATCGCTCCGTGGCCAGGGCCTGCTCCCGGCGGGCCGTCAGCAGGCCGTCGCGCTGCTGGCGGGCCTCGCTCAACAGGCGATCAGCCGTTTCGAGATCCTGCTGCAGCCCCTGCCAGCGGCCGCTGTCACCGGAGGACTGGGCATCGGCCTCTTCGCATTCAAGGTCGGCCAGCTGCTGGTTCAGGGGGGCGATCAGACCTGCCAGGGTCTCCAGGCGCTCCTGATCAACGAGCAAAGCGGCCTGAAGTTGGCCAAGCCGTTGCTGGAGCTGCTGCTGGCGATCCAGCTGGGGACCGAGCGAGCGCTGGGCAGCCCCCAGCTCCGCCGCCAGGGCGGCCTGGCGTTGCTGGCCCTTTTGCAGCAGTGGACGCAGCTGCTCCAATTGCCGCCCCAGGTCGGCCTCCCGCCGCCTGGAGGCCACCAGGCTTTCGCCCAGCTCGAGCAAGCGCCGCCGCAGCGGCTCCGCTTCGTCCTGTTCGCTGCCGCTGCCGAAACCGAGCTGGCCGGTACGCGGCTGCAGGCTGCCGCCTGTCATGGCGCCACTGCGCTCCAGCAGCTCGCCATCGAGGGTGACGGCGCGGCAACGGCCCAGTTCCCGGCGGGCACTGGCCAGATCTTCGAAAACGAGGGTGTCTCCGAAGACATAAGCGAACACCTCGCCATAGACCGGCTCGAAGCGGATCAGTTCCACCGCCCGGCCAACCAGACCGCCGCCGCTGCCGGCCGCCCCGCCCCGGCCCCGCTCCAGCGCGGCCCCGCCCCGGCCAGCGCTGAAGGCACTGCCACGGATCTTGTTGAGCGGCAGGAAGGTGAGTCGGCCGGCCCGGCGGGATTTGAGCAGCTCGATGGCCCTGGCGGCGATGCGGTCGTCATCGACCACCACCTGGCCGAGCCGGCCTCCAGCCGACACCTCCAGGGCCAGCCGCAGGCGCTCCTCCACCTCGCCGAGCTGGGCCACCGGACCGTGGATCCCCTCCAGCCCCGATTCCAGCAGCAGCCGCAGAGCACCGGTGCCACGGCTCTCCTGCAGGGTTTCGCGGCGACTCTCGATCCGGGCGATCTCCCGCTCCAGCCCCACCTGCTCCTGCTCCAGGCGGTTGCGGGTGCGTTGCTGCAGAGCGAGGGCCTCGGCCTGCTCCTGCACCTGGCGCTGATCGTTCTGCAGCTGCAGCTCCAGGGTCCGGGCGTCGCTCTCCAGGCTTTGCAGGCCCAGCTGGGCTGCCTGGTCGGTGCTGCCGCCCTCGGCCAGCTCGGCGCCGAGTTCGGCGAGTCGGTCGTGGTGCTGGCGCAAGCGCTCGGCCCGTTGCTGCTGCTCGGCCAACAGGGGTGTGAGCTGGGCCTGCAGCGCCTGGCGCCGTTGACTGCGCTGCTTCTGCTGATCCAGCCAGGCGCTGGAGCGGCCGGCCACCTCCCCCAGCCGACGCCGTGAGAGCTCCACCGCCGCCTCAGCGCTGCGGCAGCCCTGCTCGGCCTGCTCCAGGACAGCTCCACCATCGTCGTTGAGGCGGCCGGCCAATTGCTGGCCGCGCAGCTCCTCCTTCTGCTGCTGGAGACCCAGGCGCCGCTGCTGCAGGTGCTCGGCCTCCTGCTGGTGGCGCTCCGCCTGGCGGGCCAGCTCCCGGCCACTGGCCTCAAGCCCAGCCAGTTCGCCCTGCACGGCGAGAAGGCTGTCTTCACCGAGGGCTTTCACCTCCGCCTGGAGCAAAGCCAGCCGCTCGGCGCCCTCCTGGAGCGCCGCAGCAGCGGCGGCCACGCTGGCGGTGTCGGCGTGCTGCTGGCGGGTGAGGGCCTGCTGACGGCTGCCCAGCTCGGTGTGGTGACGCTGGGCCAGCTCGAAGCTCAGTACCTGGTGCTGGAGGCGACCGTCCTGGTGCCGCTGGCGCAGATCCTGATAGGTGCGGGCCTTGGCGCAGTCACGTTCCAGCTTCTGGCGGCTGGAGAGCAGCTCCTGCTCAACGATGCGGCAGCGTTCCTGACGCTCCTGCACCTCATCAAGCTTGGAGCGGGTCTGTTCGATGCGCGAATCGAACAGAGCGACACCGGCCAGTTCATCGATCAGGCCACGGCGGTCGCGGGAGCCCATCGAGACGATCCGGGTGACATCCCCCTGCATCACCACGTTGCTGCCCTCGGGATCCACCCGCAACCGCCGCAGCTGGGTCTGCACCTGCTGGAGGTTGCAGGCGACGCCATCGGCGCTGAAGGAGCTGCTGTAGGTGCCGCCCTTGGCGAGCCGCAGCCGCCGCGTCACACTCCACTCCCGCTGGCCATGCTGAATCCAGGGGCCCTCTGGAGGGACCTCCAGGCCCTCCTCGGCGGGGTCGGGCCGCCAGTCGCCAAGATCAAAGCGAACGGTGACCACCATTTCGGCGGCCTTGCCCTGGCGCACCATGGCGCTGTTGATCAGGTCGGGCAGGCGTTCGGCCCGCATGCCCCGGCTGGTGGCCAGACCAAGACAGAACAGAACCGCATCAAGAATGTTGCTCTTTCCCGAGCCGTTCGGGCCTGTGACCACCGTGAACGAGGGCTCAAGCCGGATCGCCATCGATCCGCCGAACGACTTGAAATGGGTGAGCTCGACCTGATTGATGTGAACCAACAGGCCCGCGCGCCGAGCAGGTTGAATTTAGCCGATATGGCCAGAAGCTCAACCCCTTCCCTAACTTGTGTGCAGCCAAGCCAGACCCTGCGCGCCATGGAACCGGATCCGTCCGCCGTCAACCACGACCGCTTCCGTGAGCGGTTTGAGACCCTGCTGCCCACCATCCAGCGCGAATGGCCCCAGGTGGCCCGCGAAACCCTTGAGGCCACCCGCGGCAGTTTCGATGATGTGGTGGCCGTGATCGCCGAGCAGACCGGCCGAACTGCCACCGGGGTGCAACACCAGCTCGGCGAGCTGCTTCAGGTGGCCACCAGCCAGACCCGCCAGCTGGCCGATCGCATCGGTCCGCTGGAGGAGCAGCTGGAGCAGCTGCTCGATGAACTCAACAGCAGCCTGCGGCCCCGCATCGAAAAGCCGGTGCGTGAACGGCCCCTGCTGGCCCTCGGTGTGGCCGCCGGTGTCGGGATGCTCGCCGGCCTGCTGCTGGCCTCCGGGCGGCGCTCCGCATGAGCAGCGGGCGCGACCGGCCTGAACGCAGCGGCACGCGCATCGCAGCAAACCGGGTGAGCGCCCTGGTGAGCTCGGTGATGGATCTGCATGTGCGCATTGCCCTGCAGGAGGCAGACAGTGAGAAGCGGCGCCTGATCGGCGGCGCCATGCTGCTCGGGGGTGGGCTCACCTTTCTGATCCTGGCCACCGTGCTCGGCCAGCTGGCCCTGGTGCTCTGGCTGCACCTGGGGTTTGGCTGGGGCTGGATCAAGGCCGTCCTGGCCGTGCTGGCCGGTGATCTTGTGCTGGCTGGCCTGTTCCTGCGCATCGGAGGCCAGCTGGTGAAAGGGCCCTATCTGCCCCAGACCACTGCGGGCCTCGGCAAAACCACCCGGGCGATCCTGGGCCGCTGAATCGGCCGGACTGGCCTCAGGCGGCCAGCGCCGCGGTGATCGTTGGGTTGCTGTACCAGCTCATCGGGCCCTCCTTCACGGCCTCGATCCCCAGCTCCGCCCGCAGCTCCTCCAGGTTCTGGTCCATGCGCTCCTCCCAGAGCACGGGGAACAGGGGACGGGCCTGCTCAGCCATCTCCAGCCCCTTGAGAATCATGCCGAGGGTGTAGCGAGCCGTGCGGGCTTGATGGGCAACATCGTCGATCTGGTCAAAGGGAACATCTGATTTCAACCAGGTCATCAGCAGGAGCACCAGATCAAGGAAACCGAGGCCGGGGTGGTTGAACTGACCCACACTGATGCTCACCACACCAATTTCACCGCGGCCATCAAGACTGAACCCACTGATGATGTGGTGGATGTCATGGGTGGCAAAAACGCGATAGTTGATGTAGTCGGCATCGGTTTCCAGGTCGTTGTAGAACAACGGGTCCGGGAAGAAGTTGATGTCATAGCCGAGGCAGCCGAGGGCGGTGGCGTAGGTATGGCCAAGGGTGCCCTTCGGAAGCCGTTTCAGGGATTCCGCGTCATAGGGCCCAACGAGCCGCCGCTGCTGGATCAGGGCTGAAGCTGCGGGATCGCGGTTCAACAGGGTGGTGCAGAGCTTCATCGGCTTGGAGTCGCGCAGTCGGTGCGAGAGCCGGAACACATTGCCGGCGTCAGCACCACCGCCCACGGCCAGGTCAGCGAGCTCCAGAAACTCCTTCAAGTTGGCCTGGGTGGCGATGGCATCGAGGTAGCGAAAACCCATGGGATCTCTGGCGGTGGGAAAGCAGACGCTCTGGGATGGACGGGCTAATCCTGGGGCAGACCAGCCGCCTCAACCCAGACGGAGAGGGAACCGCCCTGGCAATGAAACTCGGCCCAGCCATGCTCATTCGTGGTGATCGGTTCAGCCAGGTGGCCGGTGAGATCGCTGAACACGGTGAGGGGCTTGCCCACTTCCATCCACTTGCTCCCTGCCGGGCCGGCGCTGAGCAACACCGCCATGGCGTGGGGATGCTCCTGGCTGCCTAGCCGCGTCCAGCCGATCGTGTGGACATGATCAAAATAATCGTATTGGTCGCCGTAGGCAAACAGGTTGCGGGCCAGCATCAGCTTGTCGAGAATGGCGCGGTGACTGTCAAGCCAGATCTCATGGGTGTTGCCATCGCGGCCCTTGTCGATGTAGTGGGCTCCGTAGTAATCAGGATGAAAAATGCAGGGATAGCCTTCCCGGCGCAGCAGAATGATGGCGTAGGCAAGCGGCTTGAACCAACTCTCCACCACCGATTCAAGGGCCTGCAACGGCTGGGTGTCATGGTTCTCGACAATGGTGACCGCCAAGAGCGGCATCTCCTTCATCAAGGTGCCATCCAGGATGGTGCGCATGTCATAGGCCTCGCCACTGCGGCTGGCCTTGTGAAAGTTGTTGTGCAGCGGCGCATCAAACAGGCTGAGCTTGCCGCCGGTGTTGGCTGCATACCAACTGAGGGTGGCGAGGTTGTAAGTCCAGTATTCACCGACAACAAAAAGATCCCGCTTGGCATAGTCTTCGAGATGCTGCACCCACTCCCCGAAGAAATCACTGCTGATGTGCTTAATGGCATCAAGACGAAAGCCATCCACCCCCACATGGTCGAGCATCCATTCGCCCCAGTGCTTCAGTTCGGCGCGCACTTCGGGATGGTTGATGTCAAGATCGCAACCCATCAGATAGTCGTAGTTGCCACTTTCAAGATCCACATTCCCATCAAACTGCTTGTCTTTCATGCGCCAGATCGCCTTGGTGCCAGGTTCAAAGCTGTTGTAATCCACCGCGTCGAAATGCCACCAGTGCCAATCCATGCTGGAGTAGGCCTTGTTGCGGGCTGGGAAGTTGAATCCCGTCCAGGAGCGAATCGAGCGGGAATCGCCGAGGGATTCGTAGCGGTTGGCGGGGTTGAAGGGGATGGCCTCGAAGTCTTCCTCGAAATCAGCCGCCATCTTGTGGTTGAGCACGGCATCGGCATAGACCTGGATGCCATGGTCGTGGCAGGCCTTGATCACGGCCATCAATTCAGCTTTGGTTCCATATTTGGTGGGAACGGTTCCCTTCTGGTCGAACTCACCCAGATCGAAGAGGTCGTAGGTGCCATAGCCCACGTCGTTGGCGCCGCCGATGCCCTTGTTGGCCGGTGGCAGCCAGAGGCCGGTGATGCCCAGGCTGGCCAGGGCGGGAGCTTCAGCCAGCAGGCGGTTCCAATGCTGCCCATCGGCAGGGGTGTACCAATGGAACCACTGCATCATCGTGCCGTTGTATTCCCCAACCCCCTTCTTGCTGAGCAGATCTGGCGTGTGGGTGTCGAGCCAGCTCTTGAGCAGGGCAACAGCGGCCTCTGCCGTGTCCCGCCCCGGATCTCTCTCCGCTTCGAGAACCAGATCTCGCAACTCTAGGAAGATTGGTTCCATGCTGGTGGGAACAAGTGCCGCATCCTATCGATGCTGTGACGAGCCGGGTTAAGCCCCGGTCAACGGATCTCATATCTGAGCCAGCGGCAATCGATGCCTCCATTGCTCACCGCAATCCGGCGGCTGGCTTTCATCCGAAGGGCGCCGGTTCGCTCGGCGTTGCCGCTCAGCAGCCAGAGGGTCCAGCCTGAGCAGCGTTCTTTGAGCATGGCGCCGAGATCGCTATAGAGCTGATCGAGATCTTCGCCGGCGCCGAGGCGCTCGCCATAGGGCGGATTGCAGACCAGCACCCCCGGTGGCTGGGGTGGCAGGAAGCTGCGGCAATCGCCGAGGCGCAACTCAAGCCAGGGGGCCACGCCGGCCGCCGCCGCATTGCCTCTGGCCTGCTCCAGCACGGCCGCATCCCGCTCCATGCCGATGATCGGTGCAAGGGGGGTCCCCAGCGCAGCGCAATCCCGGGCCAGGGCAGCGGCGGTCGCCGCCTCCTGCGCCCAGAGCTCCGGCTCGAAGTCGGGCCAGCGCTGCAGGGCCAGCTCACGACCCGCCAGGCCCGGCGCCCGCCCCAAGGCCGCACAGGCGGCCTCGATCAACAGGGTGCCGGAGCCGCAGAGCGGGTCAGCCAGGGGCACCGTTCCATCCCAACCGGTGAAGCCGATCAGGCCGGCCGCCAGGTTTTCCTTGAGCGGAGCCAGGCCCATGGCGGCTCGCCAACCGCGCCGGTGCAGGCTGCCGGCCGATCCATCCAGGCTCAGCACCGCCTCGCAGCCACGCCCGCCACTGCCCAGGTGCAGGTGAAGGCAGAGGTCGGGATCCTCCAGATCGATCGAGGAGCGCTCCCCCCAGCGCTGACGCTGCTGGTCGATCAGGGCGTTCTTCACCTGCAACGCGGTGAAATGGCTGTGGCTGAGGCCCGGTGCCGATCCGCTCACCTCAACCCGAAAGCTGCGCTGAGGCGGAAGCCAGTGCTCCCAGTCGGCGGACTGCTGCACGCCCGCATAGAGCTGCCGGGGGCTGTTGCAGGGGAAGCGGGCCAGATCGCGCAGAATCCGGAACGGCAGCCGAGCCCGCAGATGCAGGCGATAAAGGACAGCGCTGTCGCAGCGGAAGGCCACGGCCCGGCGGAGGGGGTGCACCGCCTCGGCGCCAAGGGCGGCCAGTTCGGCGGCACCAGGCTCCTCCAGCCCTGGCGGCAGCACGGCGATGCAGGCAAGCGGGGCATTCATGGGGCAGAGCCAGGGGGCAGAGCGGGTTCGGTGATGCCCACCCTGCCCGGTGATGCGAAGCTCCGGTTCGGGTGCCACAATCAAGGAGTCCGTCCTCGGGCGGACTAGGTGGCTCACACCGGTGCTTCGGACAGCGGTTCGATTCCGCTCAGCTCCATTGCACCCGCTTTTGGCGGGTTCTTCCAGGGGCTGCAATGGTTTCGACGGGGTAGTAGGAGGGTGACTGAAGCCTGCTCGGTAAGAGCAAATCCGTAACAGCGAACAACATCGTTGCTTTCTCCCGTCAGCCCGCCCCTGTGGCCGCCTGACTCCTTAGGGAGATGGGGTAAGTCAGCCTTATCACCCAATTGACTCACGGGGGCTGGAAGGCCCCCATTTCAGAATTTGCGCAGTTCTCGGCGCGGATCCCGCTGGCTTCCGCCCAGGTTGTGAACCAGCTGCAGCCCCAGACCGACCACCAGCACAGCCAGGGCCAACAGCAGCCAGAGATTGTTCCGGGGGGGTGACACTGCCGCCAGCGATCGGGATCCATCCTCCCCCGGATCGGTGAGGATTGAACGCGTGATCGGCCACCGTCGCCATCATGTTCAACCTCCTCCAGGGCAGCCCTCGGAGGCCATTGCGCTCCTGGCGGCAGGAGCTGGGGCTGCCGGAGACAGCCAGAGCCTGAAGCCGCTGGCTCAGAGTGGCATCAAGGGGTTGGGCTCATGGCCTTGAAGCCACTCCAGGCCTTGAGCTCCTCGATCGACTGCACCCCTTCCTTCTTCTCAACGCCCAGCTCCCAGGTGGGATAAGCACGAATCCTGGCCGTCTGGCAGCGCCGCCGGCCGGTCTCCTCCCGATCGCATTCCACATAGGGCAATCGCTCGCCGGCTTCAGTGCCGAACAGATTCTTCTGAAAAAAACAATGGGGGCACCACCAAGCCCCGTAGAACACAGCTCCGCGTTTGAGCAGATGCTCCACCAGCGCCATCTGCTCGGCGGTGGATGGCAAGAGCGCCTTGCCCAGGCCGCTTGAAGCCGCCGGGGCTGGCTGGCTCGATGCCTGGACGTTGCCGCTACTGGCGAGCAGGGTCAGTCCAGCAACGATCAGGCCGATGGCCGAGCTGCGCAGCCGGCTCCAGCCAGCAATCGGGACGTGGGCCATGGCAAGAACCGGTGTTCGGTGGAATGAGGTTAAGCAGCCGTTCGGGCTTCCGCCCTGGTCAGCCCCACCAAAAAGCTGTCCTGACTGGGAAACTGGACTCGCTGCTTCCCTGTTCGGAGTCTCGATGGGTCTGCCTCGATGAGCACCAACGGCTACCGCGACTATTTCAAGGTGCTGGGTGTCGAGCGCAGCGCCGACGCCGATGCGATCAAGCGCTCGTTCCGCAAACTCGCCCGCCAATACCACCCGGATGTCAATCCGGACGATGCCACGGCAGAGGCCAAGTTCAAGGAGATCAGCGAGGCCTATGAGGTGCTCTCCGATCCGGAGAAACGCCGCCGCTACGAGCAGTTCGGCCAGTACTGGGGCCAGATGGGCGGTGGCGGTGCTGGCGGCGCCCCCGGTTTTGATGTGGATTTCGGCCGCTACGGCAATTTCGACGATTTCATCAACGATCTGCTGGGGCGGTTCGGGGGGCAGTCCGGCTCCAGCGGTGCCCCCGGTGGTTTCGGTTTCTCGGGAGGCTTCCCAGGGGGGTTCTCCTCCGGGTTCGCCGGGCCGGGTGGAACGCCTGGACGCTCGGCGACGCTGAACCTCGATGCCGAAGCCACGATCAACCTGAGCTTCAGCGAGGCGTTCCACGGCTGCGAGCGCACCCTGGCGGTGAACGAGGAGCGGGTGCAGGTGCGGATGCCGGCCGGGGTGAAGAGCGGCAGCCGGCTGCGCCTCAAGGGGAAGGGCAACCTGCAGCCCGGCACGGGCCGGCGCGGCGATCTCTACCTCAATTTGAAGTTACAGGACCATCCGATCTGGAAGCTGGAAGGGGATCAGTTGCGCGCCGAGTTGCCGCTCAGCCTCGATGAGCTGGCTCTTGGCGGCGAGGTGCGGGTGGCCACGCCGGATGGGGAAGCCACCGTGCAGGTGCCGGCCGGGGTGGCCCTGGGCCGCAGTCTGCGGTTGAAGGGCAAGGGCTGGCCCCTCAAGGAGGGCCGTGGTGATCTGCTGCTCAGCCTCAGCCTCAAGGTGCCGGATCGCTTCAGCGACGCGGAGCGGGAGCTGCTCGAGAAGCTGCGCCTGGCCCGCAGCAGCGATCCCCGCGCCGATTGGATGAAGGCCGCCAAGCTCTGATCCCAGCCAACAGACCATCGCCCGATCCAGCAGAATCCGCCCAGCACAGGTGGTGAGCTTTTGGCTCGGCAAAGGCTCTGGCTCTGGTTGGCGATTGTCGTGATCGCTCTATCGGTCGCCCTGAAGGCAGCGCTTCCAACCGAGCGCGGCAGACCGGTCGGCCTGGTTCGAGAGCAGACGAGGGTGGTGGATCCGCAGGCGGAGTTGGCCAACGCAAACGGAATTGCGGTGAACGCTGGCCTGTTCATCGAGAACCTGCACAGCTTGTCGTTGCGGCAGCGAATCTTCAATGCCGAAGGGTTTTATTGGCTGGAATGGCCCAGGAGCTTGCAGACCCTGATGGAGGCTGAGGAGATCAGCCCGCTTTAGTTCGTGGAGATCACCAACCAGGTGAACGCCGCTTCCAGCCAGATCCAGCTTGAAACGGCTTCGCCCGTGGCAAGGCCTGGCGATCGCTTCTATCAACTCGTTCGTTTTTCAACAAGTCTGTACATCTCAGACGTTGACCTGCGCCGTTCGCCCTTTGAAAGCCTGGTGCTGCCGGTGGCTCTTGAAGTTCTCCCGGATGCGATGTCCCTTCAAGGGGTGATGGTTGTGCTCGTTCCCGATGCCGATCCAAGCAACAGCAAGGTTGGCCGAGACGCTTCGATAAATGGGTTCAACATCGAGACAACCCAATACGAGAGTTCCTTTCATTCCTACGGCACTAAATGGGGGCTCGATCAGGGCAACCTTGCTTTTGCTCGCCTAAGTGCCCAGGTGGTTATGGGGAGTGATCCGTTCTCCAGCTTCGTGACGTGGATCCTGCCGCTACTTATTGTGATGCTCGTGGTGCTGCTGGCTCCCCTGCTGAATGGGGAGCTTGGCGACATTCGCCTGGCCATCCCTTCCACTGCTTTGCTGACCTTGATCTTTCTGCAGCAAACCTACAAGGCTGAATTGCCATCGTTGAGCTATTTAACCTTTCTTGATTATCTCTATGCCTATTCTTACATTGTTTCGCTCGTCTTGTTCGTTCTCTTTCTTTGGGGGAGCAACGTGTATGCGAGCACCAACAGTCAACACAAAGCTAAGGCCTTGAGGCGCATCAACAAGGTTGACACGGTCTATCAGCTGAGTGCGCTCGCTGGATTTTTTGTTGTGGCAATTCTCGCTTGGATTATCTAAAGGCCAGGCATTTCATGAGCTTCATTTTAGTTAGCCTGAATCAGCAGGGCTTTAGGATCAGTTCACTGATTCCGGTTGCATGGAACTCGCCTACCGTCCCCGCCGCCTGCGCCGCACGCCGGCCCTCAGGGCCATGGTGCGGGAGTTTCAGCTGAGCCCTGCCGATTTCATCTATCCCCTCTTCGTGCATGAGGGGGTCACCAACGAGCCGATCGGCGCCATGCCCGGCGCCCAGCGCTGGAGCATCGATGGCCTGGTGGAGGAAGTGGGGCGGGCCTGGGAGCTCGGTATCCGCTGCGTGGTGCTGTTCCCCAAGGTGGCCGATGGCCTCAAGACCGAGGACGGTGCCGAGTGCTTCAACGAGGGGGGCCTGATCCCCCGGGCGATTCGCCGCCTCAAGCAGGAGCACCCGGCGATGGCGGTCATGACCGACGTTGCCCTCGACCCCTATTCCTGCGACGGCCATGACGGCATCGTCAGCGACGAAGGCATCGTGCTCAACGATGAAACCGTGGCCCAGCTCTGCCGCCAGGCGGTGGCCCAGGCCCGGGCCGGCGCCGACCTGATCGGCCCCAGCGACATGATGGATGGCCGCGTGGGGGCGATCCGGGAAGCACTCGATGCGGAGGGCTTCGAGCAGGTGGGGATCATCAGCTACACCGCCAAATACGCCTCCGCTTACTACGGTCCGTTCCGCGAAGCGCTCGATTCCGCCCCCCGCCCCACCGGCACCAAGCCGATTCCGATCGACAAGAGCACCTATCAGATGGATCCGGCCAATGGCCGCGAGGCCCTCACCGAAGCCCTGCTGGATGAACAGGAGGGTGCCGACATCCTGATGGTGAAGCCGGGCCTGGCCTACCTCGACATCATCCACCGGCTGCGCCAGGAAACGGAACTGCCGATTGCTGCCTACAACGTCAGTGGCGAATACGCGATGGTGAAAGCGGCGGCCGAGCGCGGCTGGATCGACGAACGGGCGATCGTGCTGGAAACCCTGCTCTGCTTCAAGCGCGCCGGCGCCGACCTGATCCTCACCTATCACGCCTGCGACGCCGCCGCCTGGCTGCGCCAGAGCTGAAGCGCCGGGGGCTGAACCCCTCCGCCCGGCCAGCCTCCGATCAGAATGAACGCAGCGAGGAAGAGGCCCGATGGCCGTGCAACGTCTGGGCCACGTCGCCTTGCGGGTCCAGGACATGGATCGCGCCAAGGCCTTCTACCAGGCCCTCGGCCTGCGGGTCACCTGGGAGGCCGATGACTGGTCTTACCTCCAGTCGCCTGAGAGCGGCGACGGCGTGGCCCTGCTCAGCCCCAGTTACACGGTGGCGGGACCCCATTTCGCCTTCCACTTCAGCGACCGCCAGGAGGTCGAAGCGGTGCACGACCAGCTGCAGGCCGGGGGCCACAAGGTCGGGCCGGTGCATGAACACCGCGACGGCACCACTTCGTTCTATCTCCAGGATCCGGAGGGCAACTGGCTGGAGATGCTCTATGAACCGATCGGGGGCATCCCGTCCAACCGGGGCGGTGCGCCGATCGTGGCGGCAACAGCGGCCGTGCAGGGGCAGGAGCTGGCTTGAGCACAACCGGGCTGCTGGCGATCGAGGCGGAGGCCCTCGAGCTGCTGGAGTGGCCGCGGCTGCTGGGCCAGCTGGCCCGTTTCGCCAGCACGGCGGCAGGTGCCCAACGCTGCCGCGCTGTGGCCTTGCCGTCACTGCTGGCTGAAAGCGAGCGGCGGCTGGTGGAAGCCACGGAACTTCTTGGCCTGGATGGCCTCCTCGACGGCGGCCTCAGTTTTCAGGGTGTCGCTGATCTCGCCGCCACCCTGCAGCACTGCGGCAAGGGGGGAACGGCCAGTGGTGAAGCGCTGCTGGAGGTGGCCACCACCCTGGCGGCGGCCCGGCGGCTTCGCCGCCAGATCGATGATTCCGAGCTGCGGCCCGTCTGCACGGCCCTGGTGGCCCAGCTGCGCACCCTGCCGGAACTGGAGCAGCGGCTGCTGTTCTGCCTGGAGGAGGGTGGCCGGCTGGCCGATCGGGCCAGCGCCTCCCTGGCAGAGCTGCGCCAGCAGCTGGCCGGGGCGCGCCAGCAGCGGCGGGAGCGGCTGCAGGAGCTGGTGCGGCGGCTTGCACCGCTGCTGCAGGACACGGTGATCGCCGAACGCAACGGGCGACCCGTGCTGGCGGTGAAGGCCGGCGCCGCTTCCCTGGTGCAGGGACTGGCCCACGACAGCTCGGCCTCGGGCAGCACGGTGTTCATCGAGCCCCAGGCAGTGGTGGCGATCGGCAACAGGGTGCGGGACCTGGAGGGGCAGGAGCGGGATCTGGAGCAGCAGCTGCTCGCTGAACTCAGCGGCCTGGTGGCCGCCGATGCCGAAGACCTGGCGGTGCTCCAGCAGGTGATCAGCACCCTGGACTTCGCCCTGGCCCGGGCCCGCTACGGCCAGGCCCTGGGAGCGGTGCGGCCGGAGCTGGCAGCCGATCCCAGCGCGCCCTTTCTGCTCCAGCACCTGCGCCACCCCCTGCTGCTCTGGCAGGAGCGGCGCGAAGGGGGCCACACCGTCGTGCCGGTGACAATTTCGGTGGGGCCCGAGCAACGGGTGGTGGCGATCACCGGCCCCAACACCGGCGGCAAGACCGTGACGCTCAAGAGCCTGGGCCTGGCGGCGCTGATGGCGCGGGCCGGGCTGTTCCTGCCCTGCGCCGGCACGCCGCGGCTGCCCTGGTGCGGCCGGGTGCTTGCCGACATCGGCGACGAGCAGTCGCTGCAGCAGAACATCTCCACCTTCAGTGGCCACGTGCGCCGCATCGCCCGCATCCTGGCGGCCCTGCCGCCGGAGCCGGCCCAGGCGAACGGGGCCAGCCTGGTGCTGCTCGATGAACTGGGGGCGGGCACCGATCCTGCCGAGGGCACAGCCCTGGCGATTGCCCTGCTGCGCCACCTGGCCGAGCGGGCCCGGCTGACGATCGCCACCACCCACTTCGGCGAACTCAAGGCGCTCAAGTACGGCGATGCCCGCTTCGAGAACGCCTCAGTGGGCTTCGATGACGAGACGCTCTCACCCACCTACGCGCTGCAGTGGGGCATCCCCGGCCGCAGCAATGCCCTGGCGATCGCCGGCCGCCTCGCCCTGGAGCCCGCCGTGATCGCCGCCGCCGCCGACCTGCTCGCCCCCCGGGGGGATGGCGAGGTTAACCAGGTGATCCGTGGCCTCGAAGAACAACGCCGCCGCCAGCAGGAGGCCGCCGAAGATGCCGCCGCCCTGCTGGCCCGCACGGAATTGCTGCACGAGGAGTTGTTGCTGCGCTGGCAGCAGCAGCAGGAGCAGTCGGCTGAGCTGCAGGAGGAGCGGCGCCAGAGCCTGGAGGCCTCGATCCGCGACGGCCAGCAGGAGGTGCGCCGCATCATCCGCCGCCTGCGCCAGGGCAGGGCCGATGGGGAGCAGACCCGCCAGGCGGGCCAGCGGCTCAAACGGCTCCAGGAGCAGCACCGGCCCCAGCCGGAGCGGCGCCTGCACGCCGGCTGGCGGCCGGTGGTGGGCGAACGGATCCGGCTGCTGGCCCTGGGCAAGGCGGCCGAGGTGCTGGCGATCAGCCCCGACGGTGAAGAGCTCAGCGTGCGCTGCGGCGTGCTGCGGCTCACCGTGGAGCTGGCCGCAATCGAGGGCCTGCAGGGTGAAAAGCCGGCACCGCCCGAATCGCCTCCAGCGCCTGTGGTTCAGGTGCGCAGCCCCCAAACCCGGCACAGCGCCGGCCCCCAGGTGCGCACCGAGCGCAACACCGTGGACGTGCGGGGCCTGCGGGTGCACGAAGCAGAGGCGGCCGTGGAGGAACAGCTGCGTGGCGCCAATGGGCCGCTGTGGGTGATCCACGGCATCGGCACCGGCAAGCTCAAACGCGGCCTGCGCCAGTGGCTCTCCACCGTGCCCTGGGTGGAGCGGGTGAACGACGCCGACCAGGGTGATGGCGGGCCGGGCTGCAGTGTGATCTGGCCGAAGTGAACGGTGTTGTGGTCCTAGAGCAGCTTCACGCCAGGTCCGTAGCACTTCAGGGCGCGATCGTCGCTGAGCAGAAGCACCCCTTCTAAGCGGGCTTGGGCGATCAGAAGGCGATCAAACGGATCCCTGTGGTGGGAAGGCAGGAGCGTCGTGGCGGCGGCATGGTCGGGGCTGATCGCCAGAAACTCGAAGCCCGCCTCCCGTGCCGCGGTGATCAGGGACTGGGGGGACACCGCCAGCTTGCCCAGCTGGTGCTTGATGGCGGCTTCCCAGATCGAGGCGGCGCTGACCAGACAGCGGCACCCACGCAACCGCTCGTCCCATTCCCTGGAGAGGCGTGGGTCCCCACTCAGCCACCACAGCAGCACGCAGGTGTCGAGCAGGTAACCACCACCAGCGGCCATCAGGGCGATCCGCTGACTTCGCCACCGATCAGGGCCGCCACCGTGGCCTCCACTTCCGGGGAAAAGGCGGCATCGATGCTGCCTGGCTCCAGATCCAGTGATCCCCGACCGCCCAGCCGGCTGGCGGGGCTGCCCGGGACCAGCCGCACCAGTGGTTTGCCAGCCCGGGCAATCCAGACCTCCTCACCGTCGAGGGCGGCCTGCACCAGTTCCGAGAGCTGGGCCTTGGCCGCGTAGATGTTGGCCTGGCGCATGGCCGAATCGCCCATGTTCCCGCCACACTAACTTGGTCAGACCAGGGTGCAGCCGCTCGGCCTGCTCCGGTGGCAGGAACGGATCGATGCCCACGGCATCGGTTCAGCCCCCGAGGAGGCGCAGGCCTTCGACCTGGTGGAAAGCCGCATCGGTGGTGGCCAGGGTCAGGCCTCGCGCAGTCCCCGGTTGAGTTTGCCTGGCTCGAGCACGGCCCAGAGCAGGATGGGGGTGTCAAGCAGCAGCTTCACGCGCCCCAGGCGGCCAGCTCGCTCTCGGGCAGGGGCTCGAAGAAGCTCTCATCGACCGTTCCGGCCAGGAATCCCAACCGGCGGGGCGGTGACGGGCTGAGGGGAACAAGGCGGGCACAGGGTTTTCCGTTGTGAGCCAGCACGATCTCCTCGCCGGCGACCACCCGCAGCAGCAGCGCCGAGAGATGGGTTTTGGCCTCCTGAACATTCACCATGGCGCCTGAGCTGGGGCGAGGCATCAGACCAGACCAAAGTGATCAGGTCATCCTGAGCCAGAGGGGCCTGACTTGCTCAGGATCGATCGCCGCCAGCAGGGCGGCGGCCCGTCCCGCAAGCGCTGAGGGAGTCAGGCCACCCTCGCATCGGCCTCAGTCCTGTCGGAATCGTTTCCTGCCTGGCTGAGCTATGAGGGTCGGAGTTTACTGGACCAGGGCCATCGTTAACCTCTGAGGCGGGGCGCAGCCCCAACCCGGGGCTCCCCACTGATGACTACTCGCAGAACCCACAGCCCCGAGTTCAAGGCCCGTGTGGCCATGGAGGCCATTTCCGGCCGCAAGACCCTTCAGGAGATCGCGGCTGACCATGCCATCCACCCGATCCAGGTGAGCCAGTGGAAAAAACAGCTGCTGGAAAGTGCCAGCGATCTGTTCGGTAAAGGCAGAAAGGACAAGGAAAGAGGAGATCATCAGACGAGAGAGGCTGAGCTCTTTCAGGAGATCGGCAAACTCAAGATGGAGCTGGAATGGCTGAAAAAAAGTCTCAGCTGCTCGACCGCCCATGAACTGCGCAGATTGGTCGATCAAAATCATCCACAGCTCTCGGTTCGGCGTCAATGCGAGCTGCTGGGTCTGCCGAAATCCACCCTCTACTACAAGCCGGTGCCGGTCAGGGCCGAGACCCTCAGGATCATGGCCCGGATCGATGCCTGGTACCTGGACGATCCTGCTTCAGGCAGCCGACGAATGGTTGACTACCTGGCGGCAGAGGGGATCAAGGTGGGGCGTGACCAGGTACGAAACCTCATGCGGCGCACGGGGTTACGGGCTCTCTACCCGAAACCCAGGACCACCATTGCTGGCGATCCGTCGGAACGCTTCCCGTGCCATGTTGACCTGGAGAAGATTCATGCACCGGATGATGCCTGGGCAACCGATATCAGCTACATCCCACTTCGCAAGGGATTTCTCTATCTGGTGGCCATCGTCGATCTCTACTCCAGACACATCCTCAGCTGGAAGCTATCGAACAGCCTTGACACGGATTTCTGTCTGCTGTCACTGGAAATGGCTTTGGGTGATGGCCGAAAGCCCAGGATCATCCACTCGGATCAAGGAGTCCAGTTCACATCTAGAGACTTCGTCAAGAGGCTACGAGAAGAAAGGATCAAGATCAGCTGGTCAGGAAGGAAGCGCTGCTACTGCTTCGCAGAAGCCTACGGCGATGACAACATCCTGGTGGAACGGCTGTGGCGAACTGTCAAGTATGAGGAGGGGTACATCAGGGCCTATGAAGATGGCTGGGATGCAGAAGTCAGCCTGGCCAGCATCCTCTGGAGGTACTGCCATGCAAGACCTCATCGCTCACTGGGAGGCAAAACTCCCCATATGGCCTATAGTCAGTATGCAACTAACCCATCCCGCTCAGAGTTAACGATAATCTGCTGATTACCGTGACCAATGACTGGCTGGCAGGCCATGATCGCCGCCAGGTTCTGGGCCCATCTGGCGAAAGCTTGCCCCTCACCGTGTTGCCGGGGATCTGCTGCTTTACCCCAGAGCCAGGTGGCAGAAAAGAGCAATCTCTGCAGCCATGTGATTGGCCATGCCTATCGCGAAGGGGGCTTTCTTGATGGGAGTTGCTGCAGCTGGAATGTTGGATGGCGAGATTTTTGAAGAGGTGGTCTGGGGTTTTCAGTTGCAACAAGCCGTGGAGAAAGCCTGGCTTTATCTCCTGGATCAGGATGTTCATTTCACCCACAACCTCACCTTGTTGCTCCAGTTATTGCAAGATCATGGGCTTGATGTCAAAGCGTTTCTGCCGCTTGAGACCGATACCGACTTTGCCGCTTAACTCCGCTACCATGAAGATCTGGAACCGCAGCATCTCGAACGAATGGCCTGCACAATGAGGACGTGGCTGCCTTGATCACCCACGTGGAGGAGCTGATCAGTTCATGAGCCTGTGGGGGTCCGGAACCCTGCGCCGGGCAGCTATGACGCCAGCCTGGGGAGCTGCGGCTCCGCCGCCGTTGGCACCCCTGCAGCCGCCCGTGGCACGGGCAGCGCCTCCCCGGCCGCATCGAAGAAGCGCCAGCCGCTCGGGTCCAGCTCCAGATGCACGGTCTGGCCCGGCACCACCTGCTGGGCCGGGTCGGCGCGCAGCTGTACCAGGTGGCTGCCATCGAGCAGCCGACACCTGACCAGCAGTTCATTGCCGAGGGCTTCCAGGTGGGTCACCTCGGCCTGGATGTTGCGGTTGGTGGCGGGGGCCAGCTTGAGGTGCTCGGGCCGCAGGCCGCCGGTGAGTGCCGGGGCGCCGAAGCGCTCGGCATGGGCGGCCAGGGCGGCGGCCATCGGCCCCTCCACCAGGAAGCGCCGGCTGCCCAGCTGGATGTGTTCGCCTCCAACGGCAAGCACCGGCAGCAGGTTCATCGGCGGGCTGCCGATGAACTGGGCCACGAACAGGTTGGAGGGCCAGTTGTAGAGCTCCAGCGGTGTGCCCAGCTGCTGCAGCCGGCCGGCGTTGAGCACGGCGATCCGGTGCCCCATCGTCATCGCCTCCACCTGGTCGTGGGTGACGTAGAGGGTGGTGGTGCCGAGCTGCCTCTGCAGCGCCACGATCTGGGCCCGGGTGCCCGTGCGCAGCTTGGCGTCGAGGTTGCTGAGCGGCTCATCCATCAGGAACACGGCCGGCTGCCGGGCGATGGCGCGGCCCAGGGCCACCCGCTGCTTCTGGCCACCGGAGAGCTCCTTGGGCAGCCGATCGAGCAGGGGGGTGAGCTCCAGCTGCTCGGCCACCGCGGCGATCCGGGCGGCGATGCGGGATTCACGCGCCGAGGGCAGTCGCAGCCCCGGCGGCAGGGGGCGGCTGAGCCGGTGCAGGCTGTCCTGGAGCTGCTGGGGCAGGCTGCGGGGACGGCTGCGGCGCAGGCCGAAGCCGATGTTGTCCGCCACGCTCAGGTGGGGATAGAGCGCATAGCTCTGGAACACCATCGCCACATCCCGCTTGGCCGGCCGCAACCCGCTCACCTCCCGGTCACCCACGATCACGGCGCCACTGCTGGGGGTTTCGAGGCCGGCCAGGATGCGCAGCAGGGTGCTCTTGCCGCAGCCCGATGGCCCCACCAGCACGAGGAACTCTCCGTCGTTGACGGTGAGATCGAGCTGGCGCAGCACCTCCACGGGTGCGCTTCCCCGCCGGGGCGGGAAGGTTTTGCTGACCTGCTCGAAGCGAACCTCTGCCAAGACAGGCCCCCAGACCAGGCGATCCTAAGGTTGGCCTCTCACCTGGCCTGCGCTCCCAGCTCTCCCTTGCAGTTCATCGATCAAGCCCGCATCGCGGTCCAGGGGGGCCGCGGCGGCGACGGCATCGTGGCCTTCAGGCGCGAGAAGTACGTGCCCGCCGGTGGACCCTCCGGCGGCGACGGCGGCCATGGCGGCGCCATCTGGCTGCAGGCCGACCCCAACCTGCAGACCCTGCTCGACTTCAAGTACAAGCGCCTGTTCGCCGCCCCCGAGGGCCGCCGCGGTGGGCCGAACCGCAGCTCGGGCGCCGGCGGCGACGACCTGGTGGTGCGGGTGCCCTGCGGCACCGAGGTGCGCGACCAGGACAGCCTGGCCTTGCTGGGTGACCTCACCGAGCCTGGGGATCGGCTGCGGGTGGCGGCCGGCGGCCGGGGCGGCCTCGGCAACGCCCATTACCTCAGCAACCGCAACCGGGCCCCGGAAAAGTTCACCGAAGGCAAAGACGGCGAGAGCCGCCAGATCCAGTTGGAACTCAAGCTGCTGGCCGAAGTGGGCATCATCGGCCTGCCCAACGCCGGCAAGAGCACCCTGATCAGCGTGCTGTCAGCCGCCAAGCCGAAGATCGCCGACTACCCCTTCACCACCCTGGTGCCCAACCTCGGTGTGGTGCGGCGGCCCAGCGGCGATGGCACCGTGTTCGCCGACATCCCGGGCCTGATTGCCGGTGCCGCCCTGGGGGCGGGCCTCGGCCACGACTTTCTTCGTCACATCGAGCGCACACGGCTGCTGGTGCACCTGGTGGATGTGTCCAGCCCCGATGTGGTGGCCGACCTGGAGGTGGTGCAGGCGGAACTGGAGGCCTACGGCCATGGCCTCAAGGACCGGCCGCGGCTGCTGGCCCTCAACAAGATTGAATTGGTGGACGACGAGGCGCTCGACTTGGCCAGGCAGGCGCTCGAGAACCGCTGGGGAGCGGAGGTGAGGCTGATCTCCGCCGCAACGCGTCAGGGGCTGGATTCCCTGTTGGCCGCCGTCTGGGAGCAGCTGGGGATCAGCTGATCAGCCCCTTCCGGTGAAGCGGCTCAATCGTCATACACCCGGCATTCCGGGGCTTCGGGGTTGAGGTCGCAGTAGACCTCGAGGGCACTGGGATCGTGGCTGTCTTCGGGATGGTGCTCCTTGTACTCCTGCAAGGACTTCAGTTCATCCTCGAGGTGGCCGAGCTTGGCCTTGTCGCCCACGGCCTTGGCGGTTTCGAGTTCGATCTGATCCTTGAGGATGTGCTCGTCGATGGAGTTCATAGGAAGGCCGGGCTGCATCAACCGGATCTTTTCAGCCACACCCTACGGACCACCCAGGGACAACCAGCGGGTTTGTGGGCTGGAGCTGATCAAGACGGCCGGTCGCTGAGCTCCAGCCAGCGCTCTTCCCCCTGGTGAATGCGGGCCGCCAGGCTGGCCAGCTCCCGGGTGAGGAGATCAAGGCGGCCATGGTCACCGCCACCTCCTGCCGCCAGCTCACGCTCCAGGCGGTGCCGCTGCGCTTCCCAGTCGGGCAGGTGGCCCTCCAGCTCCTTGAGTTCGCGGTCTTCCCTGTAGCTGCGCCGCCGAGCTGCCTGTGGGGGAAGGGCCTGGCCTGCCTGCGGCGGCGGGGGGAGGGTCTGTCCAGCGCTGGATGGCTGCTTGGTGGGCGGTGCCGCGGGTGGTTTGGCTTGCGGTTTGGCCGTGACGGCCTGCTCCAGGTAGGCGCTGTAGTTGCCCTCGAAGCGCTTGAGTTCGCCGGCCTCGAAGCTGAACAGCCGGTCCACGGTGCGATCAAGGAAGTAGCGGTCGTGGGAGACCACCACCACGCAGCCGCGGAAGTCCTCCAGGAAATCTTCGAGCACGGTGAGGGTGTGAACGTCGAGGTCGTTGGTGGGCTCGTCAAGCAGCAGCACGTTGGGCGCCTGGATCAGCAGGCGGCAGAGGGCCAGCCGCCGCCGCTCGCCGCCGGAGAGCTTGCTGATCGGGCTGTGCTGCTGGGCCGGCGGGAACAGGAACCGCTCCAGCAGCTGGGAGGCGCTCACCTGCACACCGCCCAGGTCGATCTGGCTGGCGGCTTCCTTGACGAAATCGATCACCTTGCGCTCCATCCCCTTGCCGGCCACCAGATCACCGCTCTGCTGGTCGAAGTAGGCCAGCTGCACCGTGCTGCCCAGCTCCAGGCGGCCCTCCTGGGGCTGGCGCCGACCGGCGATCAGATCCAGCAGGGTCGATTTCCCAGAGCCGTTCGGGCCGATGATCCCCACCCGGTCCTCGGGGCTGAAGTCGTAGCTGAAGTTGCGCAACAGGGGCCGCTCGCTGCCCGGCGCGCAGAACGTCACGTTCTCAGCGGTGATGGCCCGCTTGCCGATGCGGCGGCTGGCGGTGGCGAGGCTGAGCTCCCCTTTGGCCTGGCGCACCGGCGCTTCCCGCATCGCCTCGATTCGCTGGATCCGGGCCTTCTGCTTGGTGCTGCGCGCCTGGGGACCACGGCTGAGCCATTCCAGTTCGCGCCGCAGGGCCCCCTTGAACTTGGCGGCGCTGGCGGCCTCGGCCGCTTCCTCACCCGCCTTGATCTGCAGGTAGGCGGCGTAATTGCCGGGGTAGCTGCGGGCCTCGCCCCGCTCCACCTCCACGATGCGGCTGGTCACCCGATCCAGGAAGTAACGGTCGTGGGTGACTAGCACCAGGGCGCCGCGGAAGCGCTCCAGGTGGCCCTGCAGCCATTCGATGCAGACCGCATCGAGGTGGTTGGTGGGCTCATCGAGCAGAAGCACATCCGGCTCGGCCACCAGGGCCGAGGCGAGGGCCAGCCGCTTGCGGTAGCCACCCGAGAGCTCGCCCACCAGCCGCTGGGTGTCGTGGATGCCCAGGCGCTCGAGCACCTCGCGGCACTGCTGCTCCAGCCCCCAGGCGTTGGCCTGGTCGAGGCCGGCGCTGAGCTCGCCCAGCTCCGCCAGCAGGGTGTCGTGGTGGGGATCCTCGGGGTCGCCCTGGTGAGCCAGGGCCTCACTCACCAGCGTGAAGCGCCGCAGCAACTCCATCTTCTCTCCGCTGCCCTGGAACACCTGCTCCAGCACGGTGCGCTGCGGATCGAGCTCCGGGTCCTGGGACACCAGCACCACCTTCAGCTTCGTGGAGCAGCGCCGTTCGCCCTCGCCCGGCGGCTCCTGGCCGGCCAGCAGCTTGAGCAGGGTGGATTTGCCGGCCCCGTTGGGGCCGATCAGGCCGAGCCGCTCACGCTCACCCACGTGCAGGGTGAGGTCGCGGAAGAGGGTGCGGATGCCGAAGTCCTTTCCGACTCCCACCAGGCTGATCAGACTCACGCGTTCGACGGCCGGTTCTGGCTCTCCAGGTAAGCAAACACGCTCTTGTCGCCCACGTCGGCCGCCGCCGGCATCGGGAACTTGCGCAGGCACAGCACCAGCAGCAGGGCCGTTTGCACCGCCAGCAGGGTGAAGGTGGTGGGGCCGTCGAGCAGGCCGGCCAGCCGGCCCAGCAGCGTGGCCGGCAGCAGGAGGGTGACGCCGATCGCCTCGGGCCGCTGGAAGCAGAAGAACTCCTTGAAGCCGATGCCGGCCAGGGCGGCGAAGAACGGCCCCACCGCCCAGATCCAGCGGGAGTCCGCCGCCAGGGCGGGAAGCATGGCGTTGGCACCCACCCGGGCGGCGAGCACCAGGCCACCGGCGCAGCCCAGCAGCCAGAAGAGCTGCAGGGCCCGGTGCAGCGGCCGCAGGTAGATGTGGATCCAGAGCAGGGCCAACCCCAGGCCCACCGCCATCACCAGCAGCCAGGGCCACAGGGGTGTGCCATCCCCGAAGCTGCGCCACTGCCAGAGCAGGGCCGCCTCGCCCACCCCCACCGCCAGCAGGGCGAGGCGGTAGCCCAGCACCTCGCGCCGGTCGGTGGCGTCGATCGTGAAGGGGCCATAGACCCCCTCGAACACCGGATCGCCCTGGGCCGGATCGTGGTTCAGAGGGCGTGTGGTCGAGCCGGTCATCGGGTCGGGCATCGGATGGGTCTTCGCCTTCATCATGGCGGGGCCTTGGAGGGGCACCCACCCACAAGGGTGGCCAGATCAGGGCCGGCCGGAACGATGCCGGAGGGTTGGAGGGGGAAGAGCGCCCCGAAGTAATCGCGCCGCCACGCTTCGGGGAAGCAGGTGTCGGCCACGCCGCCGAGGCCGAAGAAGCGCCGTCGCCAGTCCCAGAGGGCGGGGAACTGCCAGAGCGGCCGCCGGGAGCAGCCGAACAGGGGGGCATAGACGAGCTCCAGCCGAATCAGGGTGGGGAACAGCACCACATCGGCAAGGGTGAGCTGATCGCCGCAGAGCCAGGGGCCGCCGCCGGCGAGGGCCTGCTCCATCGCATCGAACCCCGCGAACAGCTCCACTTCGGCCTTGTCGTACGCCGCCTGATTCCGCGCGAAGCCACACCGGTAGACCCCATCGTTCACGGCATCCTGGAGTCGCACGCGCCACTGGCCGATTGCCTCGGCCCGCTCGGCGGGTTCCAGATCGGGTGCCGCCGCCGCCGGCCAGCGGTTGAGCAGTTCGATCAGCCGGGCGCTTTCGTTCACGACGATCCGCTGCTCCCGGCGGTCGTAGAGCACCGGCACGGTGGCCCGGGCCCGGGGGTCGCTGCCGCAGCGGCGGTACAGGTCGATCAGGGCCGTGGCCCCCTCGAATGGTTCGGCGAACCGCCAGCGGCCCGCCTTCGGGTCCGGCTCCACCACCACCAGCTCGATCGACTCCCCCAGGCCCCGGAGCGTCCAGACCACCCAGGCTCGGTGGGCCCAGGGGCAGCTGCGCCCCACGATCAGCACATGGCCGCCGGGCTGCCCGGCGCTGGCTGGAAGCTCGGGGGATGCGCTGAAGGCCGCCACCGGGCGGCGGTAGTTCCCCTCGGTATCGGCGGGCCCAAGGCCGCCCATCAGCTGCAGCCATTGCCAGTGCCACGCCTGGCGGACGGCGGCGACCACGGGGGGAGGGATGGCCATGGCGCTCTGCGGCGGACCCCTCAACTCTGGAACCTCCAGGGGCGGACCTGCCAGGCTGGCTGCGGGCCGGCACAGGATGGCGATGGCAGCAGACGGGGGGATGGCCGCGGGCAGGGTGCTGGTGGTGGCCGGCACCCATGGCAACGAACGCAACGCCCCCTGGTTGCTGGAGCACTGGCGCCAGCAGCCCGCCGCTTTGGAGGCCAGCGCCCTGGCCCTGGAGCTGGCGATCGGCAATCCGGCCGCCCTGGCCGCCGGGGTCCGCTACATCCAGCGGGACCTGAACCGCTCCTTTTCCCTGTCCCTGCTCGATGATCCTGGCCGGGAGGAGCTGGAGGTGCAGCGGGCCCGGCAGCTGATCGCGGCCCATGGCCCCGGCGGCACCAGCCCCTGCCCCGTGGTGCTGGATCTGCACAGCACCACAGCGGCGATGGGCAATTCCCTGGTGCTCTATGGCCGCCGCCCGGCGGATCTGGCCCTGGCGGCGGGCATCCAAAGCCTCCTGGGCCTGCCGATCTACCTGCACGAGGCGGATGCGGCCCAGAGTGGCTTTCTGGTGGAGCAGTGGCCCTGCGGCCTTGTGATCGAGGTGGGGCCGGTGCCCCAGGGCGTGATCACCGCCACGGTCTGCCGCCAGACCCAGCTGGCCGTCGAGGCTGCCCTCGCCGTGCTGGCCGCGGCCCGTGCCGGCCGGTTGCGCCTGCCATCCACCCTGGTGGTGCACTGCCACGCGGGCAGCCTCGATCTGCCCCGCCACAGCGATGGCCGTCCGGCCGCCTGCCTGCACCCCCTGCGCCAGCACCGCGACTGGCAGCCCCTCCATCCCGGCGCCCCCCTGTTTCTCTGCCCGGACGGCACCACCACCTGCCAGGCGGCCACGGCTGAATCGCCGCTGTGGCCGGTGTTCATCAACGAGGCCGCCTACGGCGAGAAGGGCATTGCCCTGAGTGTCACCCGCCGAGAGCAGTGGTCCTGCCAGCCCAGTTGGGCGGAGGCGCTGGTGGCGTTGTGCGAGGGCCTGGCGCTCAGGGCGCCATGACCCGGATCGGGCCGTTGTAAACGACCGCCAGGATGGAGCGGCCATCCGGGGAGACCCGGAGCTCCGTTTCCACCGTGGCCGGCAGGTTCAGCTGCTGCCAGCCGGGGGGCCCGCCCTTGAACCGGAACAGGATGCCCTGGTCGCTCGATTCGACGATGCAGTTGCCGGCGGCCCGGTCGAACATGCAGGCGGCTGGCCGATAGACGTTGAGCCCGCCATTGAGCTTCTCCGCCTTCATCCGGGCCAGGTTGGTGGCGCGCTGCAAGTTGAAGGGAAAATCGGCCTGGGCCCAGGCCGATGTGCCCGCCAAGGACGAGGCCCCCGCAATCGTGATGGCGCTGATCAAGCCGAAGCAGGCGCGGAGCAACGGGCGCTGGAGGGGGAAGTCAGCCACAGGCCCAGGTGCCCTGCTCCTTGGTGCAGGGCAGGTCGCTGCTGCTGCCGTCGGCCCAATAAATCCGTAGCCGGTCATCGGCGCTGCCCATGCGGAAGGTGAGTGACTTGACAACACCGGCAGGTGGTTTGCCGGCAGGGTCAGCGGCATTGGTTCCTGCCGGGCTGGCCAGGCGTTGCTCCACCTGCTGCAGTCGCTGCTCGAGTTGATCGATGCGTTTGCTCTGGGGGTCAGACTTTCCCCAGCATCCTCCCAAAGTGAAGGCGAGAACCAAGGATCCGACGGCGGCCAGGCTGGTTGTGCCGCCGCCGCGACAAACAGGGAATCGGAACGGCATCGCCGCACCAGGGCCAGGGGAACCCTGTACTCCTAGCAGCGCACTTCAGGTGTTGGCCAGCCGCTCACTCCAGTACACGACAGCCCCTTGCTGCTCGATTTGGTTGCGACGAACCCGGGCTTGATGGAACGGGACGGTTTCCGAAGACCGACTACCGCGGAGATCCCAACAGATCAGCACCATGGAGGACCAAGACAGATTCAGAAGACAACCTTAAGAAGCCTTTGTGCTTTCAAGCACAGTTCGTGGGCAAGACGTGACATTCGGCCATCCATGGCCTGGCCTTGGCGCGGGTTACTCCATCCTCCTGCCACCTGGCTTCCGGTTCGATCGGGGTGATCGTGCTGTGGAATGGTTCAACCCGAGGAGCGACCGTGCTGCGCGTCTGTGAGCCGGAGCTGATGGACGAGGCGCAACAGGCAAAGGCCTATGCCGAGGCGGACTTCAGCGCCACGGACCAGGCGGTGATCGACCGCATCGACAGCCTCTTCCCCGCTGGGCTGGGGGAGCGGATCGTCGATCTGGGCTGTGGGCCGGGCAACATCAGCTTCCGCCTGGCCGCCCGCTACCCCGTCAGCGATGTGCTGGGGCTGGATGGGGCCCCGGCAATGCTGGCGATCGCCAAAGCACGTCTTTTGGGAGAAGCCGGCTGGCCGAATCTGCGCTTCAAGCTGGCCGTGCTCCCGTGCCCTGATTGGCCGGCGAAGGCCTTTTCAGCCGTGGTGAGCAACAGCCTGCTCCACCATCTGCACGACCCCATGGTGCTCTGGAGAACCGTGCGGCAACTGGGGGCACCGGGGGCGGTGGTGTACCTGAAGGATCTGCGTCGGCCCGGCTCGGAGGCGGCGGTGCAGGCCTTGCTGGCCGCCCACCTGCCGGGTGCCCCCCCGTTGCTGCAGCGCGACTACATCCAGTCCTTGCGGGCAGCGTTCAGCCCCGAAGAGGTGATCGGGCAGCTCCAGGAGGCTGAGCTGGTTGGCCTGCAGGTCAGCGCCCTGGAGGATCGCTATCTGGAGGTCGCCGGGCGGCTGGGTTGATGGCGAAGGGATCGATCACCTCTGCGCCAGGATCAGATCCACGGCATCGGCCGGAGGGTCTTGGGCAGATAGAGCGGATGCAGGGGGCAGGCCGTCTTGCCCAGGCGAAGCACATGGAGGGGCGGCAGCAGACACCGGACGTCCTGGTCGCGATGGAGCCAGCTGCCGCGTCGTCCCCAGGCGGCCACGATCACCCCTGCCGGGGCGCAGCAGGTCTGCAGCCACTGGTCGTTCTCCGGGCCCACCGGCTCGGCGGCGGCGATCAGCGCGGCCGGCCTGGTGGCGCGGAAGGCGAAGAGGTTGATCATGCAGAGTCCGCCGTAGCCCCAGTGCCTGGCGAACGCAATGCAGCGCCGGACCGTTGGGTCGTCGGCTGTCTCGTCGGCCGTGCTCGGATTGAGCCCTACCACCACGGCGTAATCTCCCGCGCCGCTCCACTGGCGCCAGAGCGCATAGCGGTAGCGGCGGCACGGACTGAACACAGCCCCCCGTTCTCCCTGGCGTCCCTGGAAACGCCAGAGTTGATCCTTCAAGGGGCTCTGGGGTCGCTCAGCCATGCTGTTGTCTAAGGACAGCAGGCTCCCAGCCGATCCCCTGCCCTTGCCCCCAGTTGCTGGATCAGCCCCTGGCCCCTGGATGCCGTCTTGCCCTGCAGCTGGGCTTCTCGGATCAGCAGGGGGCCTTCCCCCGTGCCAACCACGAGCCCAACGGACGGGACCGCCTCCAGAACGGTGCCAGGCGGCGATTCAGTCCCTGCTCCCCTGGCGGCCGCCGGCTCGGTGGCCAGCAGCCTCAAGCGCTGGCCCTGCCAGCTGGTGTGGGCCCCCGGGTAGAGCCCCATCACCTTGCGGTGAATGGCCAGGCCTGGTTCTGCCCAGTTGATCCGGTAGTCCTGCTTGCCCAGCAGGCGGGCGTAGCGGTCGGCCTGCTCGGGTTGGTGCCGCACCCCCAGCCGCCTCAGCCGCTCCGCCAGCGGGCCCGGCCCGGCCCGCTCGATCAGGGGCATGGCCTCCACCAGCAGATCGGCGGTGAGCTGGCTCAGCCGCCTGGCCAGACCTTCGGCGTTCTCCAGCGGGCCGATTGCCAGCCGCCGCTCCAGCAGCACAGGTCCCGTGTCGAGCCCTTCCTCCATCGCCATGATTCCCACGCCGGTTTCCCGGTCCCCCTCGATCAGGCTCCACTGGATCGGCGCCGCCCCACGCCAACGGGGCAGCAACGAACCATGGCCGTTCCAACAACCCAGTGGTGGCTGGGCCAGCACCTCCTTCGGCAGGATCTGCCCGAACGCCACCACCACCGACAGATCCGCCCCCAGGGCGGCCAGGATGGCTTGCAACTCGGGTTCCCGGCGAATCCGCTCGGGTGTGAACACCGGCAGCCCCATCTCCAGGGCGCGCTCTTTCACCGCCGACGGCACCAGGGCGGAGCCCCGGCCCCGGCGCCGGTCGGGCTGGCTCACCACCCCCACCAAGCCATGGCCTGCCCCCACGAGCGCCTCCAGGCTGGGCACGGCGTAGGCGGGTGTGCCCCAGAACAGGATTTTCATGGGCAACGATGGCGCCGTTCAGGCGTCGCCGGTGATCGAGAGACCCTCCACCCACACATGGGGGCAGAGGCCGTCGGGGGTGATCTTGGCGGGGCCTTCGAAGCCGATCAGCCCCTTGAGCACGGCGCGGATGTCACCGGCAACAGTGGCGGCCTCGATCGAGCGGGCTTCGCCGCCCTGGATCAGCCAGCCATCAAAGGGCAGCGAGAAGGAGCCCTGGCTCGCCTTCACGCCGGCATGGAGCGCCGAGAGCGACTCGATCCAGACCACCCCATCCGCCTTGTGACGATCCAGGCCGCTGGCGCCGCCTGCGGAATCGCCCGGACCGATCTCCAGCCAGTTCGTCCCCACAGACACCTTGGCACCGAGGCCCGCGTGGCCGGTGGGGGCCACGCCGAAGGCGCGGGCGGTGGCTTCCGAGTGCAGGAAATGCTTCAACACCCCCCCATCGACCAGGGCGAGCCGATGCACCGGTGTGCCTTCCCCATCGAAGCTGGAGGCGCCGATGTTGCCGGGGTGGAGTCCGTTGTCGTGGATCGAGAGGAACGGCACCGCCAGTTGTTCGCCGATCGACTCGCGCTGGCTGAGGCTGACCCCATCCAGCACCGATCGGGCGTTGAACAGGCTGCTGAAGGCCCCGATCAGATCGAGGAAGGCCTCGGGGCTGAACACGCAGGGGTAACGGCCGGTGTCGATCGGGGCGTAGTCAAGGTGGGAGATGGTGCGCTCGGCGGCTTCGTCGATACAGCCGGCCACGTCGAGCAGGCCGGCTCCATAGGCCAGCCGCACGGCCCCACTGCTGCGGGGCTTGCGGCCCGCCTCCTCGGCCCGGGCGTACAGATAGAGGCTGGCGGTGCTCAGCCGCTGCTGACGGCAGGCCCCGTCGCTGTTCAGGTAGATCCGCTCGCTGCTGCGCTGGGCCAGGCCGTTGTAGGGAACCGTGCTGATCGCGACGTGGCGAGAGAGCAGATCCCGCTCGGCCTCCTGGAGGGTGGCCAGCAGGCTGAGGATGCCCACCGGCTCCCTCAGCGGTTGGTCCAGGGTTTCGAGCGGCGCGGTAGCCAGCGGCGAAAACGTCGGGGTGTCGTCGGCGTTGCCGTAGGCGCTGGCTTCCTGGGCTCCGGCCAGGGCGCGGGCCAGGCCCGCCGCTGAGAGATCGGAGGTGCTGGTGATTCCCACCAGGCCGTCTGCGTTCCAGACCCGCACGGTGATCGAGCTGCGCTGGGCACCCTTGAGCTGCTTCGGCTCGCCCCGGTCCACCTGAACCGAGGTGTCGGTGCTGCAGGCGGCGCCGAGATCCCAGCGCCTGATGCCCAGTTCGGCGGCGAGCCGCTCGAGCTGGCCGGCCAGCTTGCTGGCGTCCAGTCCCTGGACGGGCGATTCAAGGATCGCTGTGTCAGTGACGGTCATCGTCCCCCCACGGTGATCGCATCCACCTTGATGTGGGGCTGCCCCACCGTGACGAAGATGCTGCCGCTCACCGAACCGCAGAAGCCGGCCGCCAGCTCCAGGTCGTTGGCGCACATCGAGATGCGGGGCAGCACCTCCTTGGCCTCGCCGATCAAGGTGGCGCCCTTCACCGGTTTGCCCAGCTGGCCGTTCTCGATCAGGTAGCCCTCCTCCACGGCGAAGTTGAACTGGCCGGTGGGGCCGACGCTGCCGCCCCCCATCGACTTGCAATACAAACCCCGCTCCACCGAGCCGATCAGGTCGGCGGGGCTGTGGGGCCCGGCCGCGATGAAGGTGTTGCGCATGCGGCTGGCGGCAGCGAAGGCATGGCTCTGGCGGCGGCCGCTGCCGGTGCGGGCGTGGCCGGTGCGCAGTTCGCCGGCCCGATCAGAGAGGAAGCGCTTGAGGATGCCGTTCTCGATCAGCACGTTGCGCTGGGGCTCCATGCCCTCGTCGTCCATCGACAAACTGCCGAATGCTCCAGTGCTGAGGCCCTCGTCGATCGCCGTGACGGCCCCATGGGCGATCGGGCTGCCCACCTGGTCGGCGAAGGGGGTGGTGCCCCGCTCCACCTGGGTGGTTTCCAGCAGATGGCCGCAGGCTTCGTGGAAGATCACGCCACCGAAGCGGTTGGCCAGCACCACCGGGTAGCTGCCCGCTTCCACATAGTCGGCGTGGAGCATGGCCCTGGCACTGGCGCAGAGCTCGGTGGCGGAGGCTTCCGCGTCCCAGTGGAGCAGGTCGTCGGGCCGGTCGGTGCTGCCGTAGCGCCGCCCCTGGCTGGCCCGGTGCTCCCCATCGGCCACCAGGGCGTTGAGCCCCACCGACTGATGCAGGCGGATGTCGCGGGCGAAGGTGCCGTCGCTGGCGGCCACCATCACCTCCTGCCAGTCGCGGGCGTAGCTGCCGCGGCGGGCCTGCAGGTGCTGGCCGTGGCATTCGAGCAGGGCGGTGCCTTCCAGCAGCCGGGCCGTGGCGTCCCCCAGACCGGGGCAGGCAGCCAGCCAGCCAGCCTTGGCGGCGGCGTGATCACGCAGGTGGGCCAGGCCTTCGAAGCCGCCGCGGCCGGCGCTGCAGGGCTCCAGCCCCAGCATGCCAAGGGCCTGCTCGAGGGCGGTGAGCAGACCCCGTTTGCTGAGGTCGTTGGTGGAGACGAACCCATCCCGCTCCCCGCGGAACACCCGAATGCCGGCCCCCTTGCCGAAGGCCGGGCTGACATTGGTGATGCGGTCCTGCTCGGCCAACAGACCGATGTGGTCGGTGCTCTCCAGAAACACCTCCACCAGGGTTGCACCGGCGGCACAACCGGCCGACAGCACCGCCTCCAGCCGTGGTCGCCAGCTCAGGTCGAACGGATCGAGAGAAACAACGGGGAGTGGCAGGGAAGCAACCAAAGGGAGCGCTGGCAACAAACGGAACCAAAGGAAGGGATCTGAATAGCCTGGCGACTCAGCGCACGGCCGGTTGGAAGTCTTCGCTGCGGATCGGCGCCATCAGGAACAGCTTCGCCATCTCCAGGCCGTTGGCCAGCCAGAAGGGAAGCTTGCGCAGGACCTTGATCGGAGCGGCGGCGCTGGATTGATCCGCGGCGGTCAGGGCGCTGTTGTTGGTGACGATCCTCTCCAGACGCACGTAGAACTTGGGATGCTCCACGTTGAGCACCACAGGAAAGACCCGGGCGGAGGTTTCGTTGGTCTTGGCGATCACCTCCTTGTCGTAGGCGCGGGCGTCGAGGCCGAGCGCCTCGTAGAACTCCTTGCGGGCCACGTCGCGCACGTACATCGTGGCGAACACGGCCAGCAGGAAGAAGCGGCACCAGAGGCGGGCCTGGAGGCCACGCACGGTGCCTGGCTGGGCCTTCATCAAGGCGTCGAAGAAGTCACCGTGGCGGTTCTCGTCCTGGCACCAGTTCTCGAAGAAATTGAAGATCGGGAAGATCTTGCTTTCGGGGTGTTTCTGGAGATGGCGGTAGATGGCGATGTAACGCCAGTAGCCAATCTTCTCGGAGAGATAGGTGGCGTAGAAGATGAACTTGGGTTTGAAGAAGGTGTAGGCCTTGTTGGCGGTCAGGAAGCCGAGATCGAGCTGCAGCCCGAAATCGCCCATCGCCTTGTTGAGGAAGCCGGCATGGCGGGCCTCATCACGCGCCATGTGGGCGAAGCATTCGGCCAGCAGGGGGTTTTTCCCCTTGATGCGGCGGCTCAGTTCCTTGTAAAGCAGGAATCCCGAGAACTCGGAGGTGCAGCTCTGCTCCAGAAACTCCACGAACACCTTTCGGGTGTCGGGATCGAGCTTGTCGGCCGCGCCTACGAATTCTTCGTTGCGCACGAAGTGGTGGCGGTTGTAATCCTTGCGGAACTCTTCGCAGATCGCTTCGAGTTCCACTTCGTTGGGCCGCAGATCCATCGCCGCCATGGCGTCGAAATCCGTGGTGTAGAAGCGGGGGGTGAGGATCGTGTCCTTCACCGGGGCCTTGAAGGTTGGGGTCCCTGCGCTGGTCACCGTGGCGCCGGGTTCCGGGAGGGTGGCCACATCAGGAGATGGGGCGGCAGTGGGGGCGGCGATCTGAGGCACCATTCGCGCGTCTCGGCAAGACAGTGAAGCCATCGTAGAAGGCTTCCGCGTTTCTCCGTCAGGATGTAAAGCCTGGGGGGCCAGGGGCGGGTGCTCAGTTCGGACCCAGCCATTTTTGGCTGTTGAGGCGGGACACCACCCGGGACACCAGCAGCGCCAGGGTGGTTTTGCGCTCATCGATCAGGAACGACTCCAGCAGGCTGGGTTCGCTGCCCGACTCGGCCACACTGAAGGTCTTGGCCGAGCTGATCTCCGCGGTGGTGAAGCAAAGCCAGAAACGGCGGCCGCCCGGCAGCACCCCGATCACTTGCCAGCAGGGAGCGGCAACCACCGGCATTGGCGCCTCCACGAAACTCAAATCCGGGGCCGGGCCGCCATAGGCCTCGATCTCCTTGGCCAGGCCGGGCAGAAACAGCTGGGGGATGAACTCCGCGAACGGCTTGTCTTCTGGAGCGGGTGGCTTCACCTTGGTGGCCACAGGCTTGGCTTTGGCCTCCGCAGGTTGGGCTGCGTCCGTTGGCGTGGGCTTGGGGGCGGGGCTGGCGGAATCGCTCACGGACAGGGCCTCAACATGGAACCGTTGGCAAACTTTAGGGTTGTCCTACCAGTCGTCGGTCAGCGGATCCTCCCAGCCCTCTGCCGCGGTGGCGACCGGCCCAGCAGCGGCCGGCTGGTTCGGCTCCATGCCCCATCCATGGCTGCCAGGCGGAGGTGGCGGCGTCGGGCCCGGGCCGGAGCCAGCCGCGCTTCCCCGGCGGATGACGCGGAAGGGAACAGAGATGGTCGGCAGGGGATCCTGGGGAGCGCGCTCCGGGCCTGAGAACCCCGCCGGTGGCGAGAACGGCACCTCGCCGCGGCTTGGCGCCGCTGCTCTCTCCTGGCGGCGGGCCTGCGGAGCCTGCGCAGGAGGCGTGCGGGGGCTGGCCCGCTGCCGAAGGGCCAGGGCCGTGAAACCGGCGCTGAGGGCGGCACCTCCTCCACCGGCCAGGGCAATCCAAGCCCCCAGTGGCAGGGACGGCAGGCGCCAGATCAGCACCCGCATGGCCACGCTCGGCCTGGGATTGAGGGCCGCGAGCAGCAGCAGCAGCAGCAGCGGGGCCAGCAGCGGCAGAAGCAGGAGGCGTTGCAGCACGGCTCGGAAGGAAGGAAACGGAGCGGTGGAACCGCCGCCTCAGGGGGCGGCGGGGAGGCTGATCGGCCCCTGCCAGCGCCGCAGGGCGCCGAGGTCGTAACCCAGACAGTCGAACACCCGGATCACCAGGAAATCCACCATCTCCTCCAGGCTGGTCGGTCGGTGGTACCAGGCGGGAATCGGCGGGGCGATCCGGGCCCCGGCTTCGGCCAGGGCCGTGAGGTTGCGCAGATGCACCAGGTTCCAGGGCATTTCCCGCGGGGCGATCACCAAAGGCCGGCCTTCCTTCAGGTGCACATCCGCCACCCGCTCGACCAGATCGAGGGCGACGCCGCTGGCGATTCGGCCGACGGTGCCCATGCTGGCCGGCAGGATCACCATGCCCCGGGTGGGGAAGCTGCCGCTGGCGATGGCGGCCGCCTGATCATTCCAGCGGTGGCAATGCAAGCTGCCGCCGCCCACGCCAGTTCGTTCCCGCCAGAACGCCGCCTGGCTCTCCGGTTCGGCCGGAATCCGCACCCCTTGCTCCGCCAGCCAGACCGCAATGGCGCCGCGGCTGGCGATCAGCTCCACGGACTCGCCCGCCTCCAGAAGCAACTGCAGGGCCCGCTCCGCAAGGGGCATGGCCGAGGCGCCCGAGACGGCCAGGACCACCGGTGGCATGGCTCAGCTCTCCCTTTCGCCGGGGTCGCCCTCATCGGCCAGGGTCTCGGCATCGACCACGCGTTCACCGGGGTCGCCGTCATTGGCGGGAAGCAGGATGGCGAGATCAATCTGGTGGCGCAGCACATCCACCTTCAGGATTTCCACGTCCACCCGATCGCCCAACAGGTAGGTGCGGCGGTTCTTGCGACCGACGAGGCGGTTCTGCCGGGAGCGGTATTCGTACCAGTCGTCCTTGAGGGAGCTGACGTGCACCAGTCCTTCCACCCGTGACGGGGGGATCTCGACGAAGAAGCCGTAGCTCTGCACGCCGCTGATCACGCCGCTGAGGGTTTGGCCCACCAGCGGCTCGGCGGCGCGGGCCTGGGCCATCGCCAACAGGTCGGACTGAAGCTCCAGCACGAACCGGGAGCGGTTGTTGAGGCGCTGGATCAGGCCAGAGCTGCGGGAAGCCTCGAGGTCGGTGAGCTGGCTCGGGGGGAGCAGGGGCCAATCGATCGTGCCGTGGCAGAGGTCAGCGGCCAGATCCACCCGGACCTTGTGACGCACGCTGGGTCGATCCTTGCCCTCCGTCAGCAGCAGCACCAGCAGCTGTTGGTTCCAGACATCGGCGTAGTGCAGGGAGGGGAGGCACCAGGGGGCAAAGCCCTCCTCGGCCGCCGCCAGACTGTGGAGGCCGGGCTCGCCGCTGAGTTGCACCAGCGGCAGCACGTCGCTGAGTTGCCGCTGCAGCACCCGGCTGCGATCGGTGGCGGCGAAGGCCTCCGCCAGCTCGGCAGCGGCGGGGGCATTGCCGTCATCGGCGAGCTCGAGGGGAATCTCAAGGGCAAGGGCGGCTTTGGCCACTTCATTGATCTCCGCTGGATCGGCAGCGGGATTGACGGCGAACAGCCCGGGCAACTGCAGGGCCGCCAGATGCTCCCCCAGGGCGCGGCCGGCCGGGAGCACCAGCTCCCGCAGCAGGGCAATCGGATGGTGAGGCGGCAACTGCACCAGCCAGCCCCGTCGGCTCTCGTCCGGCTCCGGCGTGGTCAGGTCGGCCAGGGATTCGAGCGCTGGCAGGGGCAGATCCAGATCAATCGAGCCCCTGCCCAGGCGCTGGCCCCGCAGCTGGCCGGCCAGCTCCAGCAGTTGCTCCAGCAGCGGCAGCTGATCCTTGATCGGTTTGAGGGCAGACGCCAGGGTGCGGGCCTTCGGCTTGCGCTCGGCCAGGGCCTGAAGAGCTGCCGCATCGATGGTGGCATCGGCTTGGATCGTGGTCAGGGCGAAGCGGTAGTGCGCCACCTGGCCGTCGGCGCCGAAGTCGAGGCCAACGGAAACCGCTGCTGCCGCCTGCCCCGGTTCGAAGCCGGCGGCCTTGCTCAGGGGTGCAGGCAGCAGCGGGAGCCAGCGACGCCCCAGGCAGAGGGCTTCCGCTTGCTCCCGCAGCCAGTGATCCAGGCTTCCGCCCGGGCTCAACCGCTCCGCCACAGCCGGGGCGTGCACCCAGAGCCTGGGGCCCGCTTCACCCTCCTCCAGGGACACCGCCGGAAGGATCGGTGCCTCGGAGCCACTCCAGCCGCCCAGCAACAGGGTGGGGAGGGCGGTGAGATCGGTACGTCCCTTGGCGAGGGGGCTGCGCAGGGTGGTGCGGGGCGCTGGGGTGGGGTTGCGCAGGCCGTGCTTGGTGAGCAGAAGGTCCAGATCGGCCTCTTCACCGCCGTTGATCGGCAGGCGCCGGGCCACGTGGCCGCAGGCGGGATACTGGGCCAGGGGATAGCGGTCCACCCGCACCTCCACGACCGATTCCCGGGCTGGATCGAGAAAGGAGCCATCTTCGGCAGGCAGTTCCAGCGTGGTCAGCAGCCGGTCGTCGAGGGGAACGGCAACAAGGCGATCGTCCTGCTGCTCCACCTGGGCCAGCAGATGCTGGGTGGCCCGCTCGAGGATGCACTGCACGCCACCTTCGGGGGAACGCCGCCGACCTCCCTCCCGGGTGATTCGCACCAGCACCCGATCGCCGTTCCAGGCGTGGTTGAGCTGGTGATCGCGGATATAGATGTCTTCACCGCCATCAACCCGAAGGGCGAAGCAGAAGCCCTTGCTGGAACAGCGCAGGCGCGCCTCGATCAGGCTGTCGTCGTGGCGGCGTTGAACCCCCGCCTCCCCTTGCTCGAGCAAGCCGACGCGGCTGAGGCCATCGAGGGCGATGTGCAGCAGCTGCTTGTCCGGTTTCAGGCTCAGGCCGAGGGCCTTTTCCAGCTTGGCCAGTGGCAGCGCCTCCTCGGCTGGGAGCTGGTCGAGCAGGTCGGCGACCGTGAACTTCATCGGAACGGGGTTCAAGGGGGAGACGGGGGGTGCGGGCGACTGCGGCAGGGGCTCGGATCAGCGGAGGGCCGATCCGCGAAAGGGTTCACGGAACGGGACCCGGGCGTTGGGCTCCGGCGCCCAGCGAAGCCCAACGCCCTCGGCGCCATCCAACCACTCTACGAATCCTCCCTTCCAGCCCGCACGAGCAGCCGGATGCCAATCAGCAGGAAGCCGGCGGAGGCGGCGAGTTGCAGGGCGTCGGCGGGGATCAGGCTGGAGAGGGAGCCACCAGCGAACGCCCCCAGCAGGCTGGCCAGAACCAGGGCTGCCGAGCTGCCTAGGAACACGGCCGCCGGTTTCGTGGTGGTGCCGCTGATCGTCACGATCGTGAGCTGGGTCTTGTCGCCAAGTTCGGCGAGGAAGACGGTGACAAAGGTGGAGGCCAGGAGGGGCAGTTGCATGGGGTTAGGGGTTGATCAGGCCGATGCCGGCTTGTGCGCCGAGCCAGAGGCCCAGGGACACCATCAACGCTCCGGAGATGCGCTCCAGCCGCTGGGGAGGCAGCACCGTTGCCAGCCAGCGTCCCAGCAGCACCCCCGCCAGGCTCGAGCAGATCAGGGCGAGGGCCGCCCCGGTGAACACCAGCAGGGGGCGCCCCGATTCAGCGGCCAGCAGCAGGGCGGCGAGCTGGGTCTTGTCCCCCAACTCGGCCAGGAACACCGTGGTGAAGGTGGTCAGGATGATCGCCAACAGCGTGGGATCAGCCGGTCCTGCGGCCGGAGCAACCGTTTTGGTCGCCTCCATGGGCTCCTTCCCGTCAGCTCGTTCTCCCGATTCGGAAGCGGTGTCCAGCGCTGTGCTGTCGTCGGTCATGGCTCTCGGGTGGCCTGCTCGAACCGTCTCAACACGGTGCTGCGTCCCCCATACTCTTGCCGGATCTGCTGGCGGCAGCAGGCGATCGCGAAGCCTTCTTCCTCCTTGATCGGCACGTTGAACAGGGCTGCCAGGCTGTTCACCCGGCAGAAATCTGGCCGCTCCCCATAGATCCGGCAGCGGCGCCCGCCGGTGTCGAAGTGGATGCACCAGCCATCGCTGCCCACCATCGCCAGGTACTGGCTGCGTTGGTCGGCGCTGAGGGCGTCCAGGGCCTCGCCACGTCGCTCCGGATCCAGCCGGCAGCAGGCTCCACAGCCGCCGATGCAGCTCCAGTGGCTTCCGCAGCCCATCAACGCCCCCCTGGATGCTGTGACAAGCGGTCACAGTGGCACGGTCCGTGCTCGTGAGGGAGGCGGTGGCTCCCGTAACCTTGCAGCGAGATCGTTCTATTCGCGAGCCTGTCGTCCATGGGTATCGACATCCATCTGATTGCCAACTTCATGGCCCTGGCGTTGATCACCCTGGCAGGCCCTGCGGTGATCTTCATCCTCTTCTATCGGCGCGGAGCCCTCTGAACCTCAGGCTGCCAGTCCCAGGGCCAGGGCGGCCTCCGCGAACAACCCCTTCAGGTAGGGATGCTGTTCTGCCTGATCGTCGTTTCCGGGGTCCGTTGAGCTGAGCTCATCGCCCGCTTCGTTGCGGATCCGAACGGACTCTCCGACCCGTCGGCACCAGTAGGTGCGCTGCCGGCGCCGCAGCACCACCTCCCCACCGCCGCTGGGGCGCAGACCCACCAGCTCGAGCTGGAGCCGCTCCTCCCCCTGCCAGCGGTTGCTACGCAGGCGAAAGGCAACATCCACCAGCTCGGGCACCGCCCCTTCCCCCTGCCAGCGCCAGGCGATGGCCCGGTGGCTGCTGGCGTTCTGCTGCAAGGTGAGTTGCAGGTGGCCGCCGCGCAAGGGCCGCTGCTCCAGCACCTGGCACCGGGCACTCCAGAACAACGGTGCGGCGAATCCAGCTCCCAGCGGTTCGAGCCGTTGCAGATCCCTCCAGAACGCCCGATCGATCCGATCGAGGCTGAGCAGGGCCTCCGGCTCCACCGGGACGCCGCCAGCCTGGCCGGCCAGCCAGTCTGTGGCCAGGGCATTGAGGGCCCCGTGCAGGGCCGCCACGTTCTCAGCCCGCACCGTGAAGCCACCGGCGGCGGGATGGCCGCCATGGCGCTCCAGCAGCGCCTCGCAGTGGCGCAGGGCCTGGTCCACGGCGAAACCACGGGGGGCCCGCACCGACGACCGCAGGCGCCCGTTGCCTTCGCTGGCCAGCAGGGCCACCGGCAGACCGAAGCGTTCGACCAACCGGGCGGCCACCACACCGATCACCCCATGGTGCCAGTGCCCCTGGGCCAGCAGAAGGAAGGGTGAACGCTCCGGCCCATCCGCCTCCACCAGGGCGACCGCTTCGGCTTCGATCGCGTCGCAGAGTTCGCGGCGTTGCCGGTTGAGCGCTTCGCAGTCCTGGGCCAGCTCCATGGCCCGCTCCCTGTCTTCGGTGGTGAGCAGCTCCACCACCAGCTGGGGATCCCCCAGGCGGCCCACCGCGTTGATGCGGGGTGCCAGTTGAAAGGCCACGGCCGTGGCATCCAGGGGGGTTTCGCCCACGCCGGCCAGGCGTTGCAGGGCCTGCAGCCCCGGCAGGGTTGAGGCATGCAGCCGGGGCAACCCCTCCTGCAGCCAACGCCGGTTCACCCCAAGCAGCGGAGCCATGTCGGCGATGGTGCCGATGCAGAACAGGTCGAGCGCCATCGCCGTGGCGTCGTCACGACCCAGGCTGCCCGCCAGGGCAACCGCCAGCACATAGGCGAGTCCGACCCCGGCGAGTCCCCGGTAGGGGGAATCGGCCGGGGTGCAGGCCGGATGAAGCAAGGCCAGGCAGGGAGGCGGTTCCGGGGGCAGGGTGTGATGGTCGGTGAGGATCACCTCCACTTGAAGGTCCTTGGCGCGCTCTAGGGCTTCCTTGGCCGCGATGCCGTTGTCGACGGTGACCAGCAGGCCGACCCCCTCGCCGGCCAGGCGCTCCACCATGGCGGCATTCAGGCCATAGCCGTCCTCCTGACGGCTGGGGATCGCCGCGAGCGGCCTGGCCCCCAGCCGCTGCAGCACGCCCACCAGCAGGGCGGTGCTGGTCATGCCATCGGCGTCGTAATCACCGCAGATCGCCACCGCTTCGGCCGCACCGCAGGCCCGCCGCAGCCGCGCCACGGCCTTGTTGAGATCGTTGAAATGGGCCTGGGGGTCCGGGGCTGGGGCGGGCTTCAGCAGAGCGGTGATCGCCTCAGCACTGAGGAAGCCACGCCGTTGCAGCACCGCCAGCAATTCCGGCGGCAGGCCGAGGCCTTCGAGGGCCCCTGCTTCGATGCCCTCCTCGGCGGCAGGGAGCGCAGCGGGCAGTTGCCAGCGCTGCTGGGGCAGGCGGGAATGCAACAGGTGCGTGCGGGGATCGGCGCAGTCTGGGCGGTTCTGCTCCATCGGGACCTTTAACGTGCGGGCAGACAAGATCGACCATTTCAGTCTTCCCATCGTCACCCCCACGCTGCCCGTCGATGAGCCGCCAGCCCTTCCAGGCAACCCGCTTCCAGTCGTTGCTGGAGCGTCTCAACGGCTTGGGGCTCGATTGGTTGCGCGGCAGCTGGCGGGATCGCAGCCTGGCACTGCTGGCACTGCTGCTCGGGCTCTATGCAGGCAACAACCTCACCACCTACGTTCTGTTCCGGTTTGGGATGCGCCCCCTGGTGGTGCTGGGGATGGTGGTGCTTGTCGAGCTGCTGATCCGGCTGCGCAGCCACGTGGTCCAGAAAGATCGATCCCTCGCCTGGGTGCTCTGCGACAACGTCCGCATCGGTGTGGTCTATGCGGTGGTGCTGGAGGGTTTCAAGCTTGGCTCCTGAGCAAAGGGAAAGCTCAGCTGGCCTCGTCTTCGGAGGCGTCATCGATCGGATAGACGAAGCCCTGGGCGCGGCCGCTCAGCACGGCCTTCCCCAGCGAGAGCGCTTTTCTGGCCGCGACGGTGGCCTGGGCCTTCCAGTGGGCATGGCGTTGGTTGCGCTTGCCTTTCGATGTTTTCTTCTTTGGAGCAGCCATTCCCTTCCTTCAGCCAAACAACGATCATCTGCTTTTCTGGGGCCTTTCGTCAAATCGTTAAACTGCCTGGAAAGACCAGCCCTGTGAGCCGCACACCTCCCGTGTTTCCGCTCTGGCCCACCGGCCATGGCCACGTTCTGGCGACTACCACAGGCCCATCCAGGGCATCGGCTCCGGCTGAAGCAGCCCCCACAGCTCCCGGGAAGATTCCGATCGCAGATCCTGCTCCTCCCCCCCCCGAAAGCCCCCGTCCCAGCCTCTTCGGGGGCCTTGGCCAAAGAACGTCCCAGCCGCCCTCCTACAGCGAGCTTCTGCAGCTGATCCGCACCGGCAAGGTCAAGGAGCTCGACCTCTCGCCGCGCCAGCGGGAGGTTTCGGTGGCCTTCACAGATGGAACCCGGGCGGATGTGGCCGTCTTTGCCAACGATTCGCTCCTGCTGAGCACGGCACAGCAAGCCAATGTGCCGCTGAGCGTGCGGGATGAGCGCGCCCAGGACGCCTCCGCCGGCCTGGTGGTCAACGTTCTGCTGGTGGTCCTGCTGGTCGGCGGTCTCACCCTGCTGATCAAGCGCTCCTCCCAGGTGGCGAACAAGGCCCTCGGCTTCGGCCGCAGCCAACCCCGGCTTCAAGCCGAGGGCACGGTGACCGTGCGCTTCGAGGATGTGGCCGGCATCAATGAGGCCAAGGAGGAGCTGCAGGAGGTGGTGACCTTCCTGAAGCAGCCCGAACGGTTCACCTCGATCGGAGCCAAGATTCCAAAGGGGGTGCTGCTGGTGGGTCCGCCCGGCACCGGCAAAACCCTTCTGGCCAAGGCGATCGCCGGCGAGGCCGGCGTGCCGTTCTTCTCGATGGCCGCCTCGGAATTCGTGGAGATGTTCGTCGGTGTGGGGGCGAGCCGGGTCCGCGACCTGTTCAAACGCGCCAAGGAGAAAGCGCCCTGCATCATCTTCATCGATGAGGTCGACGCGGTCGGCCGCCAGCGCGGGGCCGGCATCGGCGGCGGCAACGACGAGCGGGAGCAGACCCTCAACCAGTTGCTCACGGAGATGGATGGGTTCGAGGAGAACTCCGGCGTGATCCTGCTGGCCGCCACCAACCGCTCCGATGTGCTGGATGTCGCCCTGACCCGGCCGGGTCGCTTCGATCGTCAGATCACCGTGGATCTTCCTGACCGCCGCGGACGCGAGGCGATCCTGGCCGTCCATGCCCGCAGCCGTCCCCTCTCCCCGGAGGTTTCCCTGGCGGCCTGGGCCGCGCGCACCCCTGGGTTTTCCGGGGCAGACCTGGCAAACCTGCTCAACGAGGGCGCCATCCTCACCGCCCGGCGGCAGATGAGCAGCATCGATGATCTTGCCCTCAGCGACGCCCTGGAGCGCATCACCATGGGTCTGGCCGTCGCACCGCTCCAGGACAGCGCCAAGAAGCGGTTGATCGGTTACCACGAAGTGGGCCATGCCCTGCTGACCACCTTGCTCCCCCATGGCGACCGGCTCGACAAGGTCACCCTTTTGCCCCGCTCCGGCGGGGTCGGTGGTTTCGCCCGGACCACCCCTGATGAGGACATCCTTGATTCCGGGCTGATCAGCCGGTCCTATCTGCGCACCCGGCTGGTGGTGGTGATGGGGGGAAGGGCGGCAGAACTGGTGGTGTTCGGTCCCAGCGAGATCACCCAGGGTGCCTCGGGCGACCTGCAGATGGCCACGCAGATCTGCCGCGAGATGGTCACCCGCTACGGCTTCTCCGGGCTCGGTCCGGTGGCCCTCGAGGGGGACGCCACCGAGGTGTTCCTTGGCCGGGATCTGATTCACACCCGCCCCAGCTACGCCGAAACCACCGGCCGGCGCATCGATTCCCAGGTTCATGATCTAGCCCAGGAGGCCCTGGATCAGGCCCTCGCCCTGCTGGGGCCCCGCCGCGAACTGCTCGATCTGCTGGTTGAGCAGCTGATCGAGCAGGAAACCCTTGGAGGGGATGCCTTCCGTAGCCTCGTCGAGGACTACGAAGCCGCCCACCCCGTCGGCCTGGCTGAGCCGGCTACGGCCCAGGGGTCAGTCCCCTTGAAGGCCGCTGCTGAAGCGGATGTCCAGGCTGCGCAGGTAGGTGTGTAGGCCGGCATCCTGAATCGGCAGCAGCAGGGCTGGATGGCCGCTGTCGTTGACGTGGGAGTGCCAATGGCCCGGGGGCGTCACGAAGGCGGCGCCGGGTTCCCAGGCCATGCTCAGGGGATTGCGGATGGTGCCATCAGCATTGAGCTCAGGCCCCGAGAGGGTGACGCAACCCGGCTGGCAGTCGATCACCAGGTCGAGGGCCACGGACTGGTGGCGGTGGGGTGGCTGGATCGCGCCGGCAGGCACCAGCCCGTACATCGCCCATAGGGTGTGGGTCACGGTCCGGCTGGCGGGCAGATCCTTGTTGGCCAGGAGAAGGCTGAGCCGGTTGCTGCGGGCGCTGCTGGGGTCGGCCGCCAGGGCCGCCAGCTCCTGGCGCAGCCAGGCCCCCGGGTAGTGGGTGGCCTCGAAGCGGGGGGTGTCGGCCGTCACCCCCAGGAAGCTGAGCAGGGGGCCGTCATGGACCCAGTAGAGAACGCTTTCAGCGGAGGCTTCCAGCCTGGGGGCGGCTCCCGCCGGCAGCACGAACAGATCGCCTGTGCTCCAGGACTGGATCAGCTCCGCTCCATGGAGGCTGGCCGGCCTGAGGCAGCGCCCCTCACCCCGCAGCACGAAGAACAGGGAACTGGTGGCGTTGGCGCCCACCTCAAGGGCTTCCCCCCGGAGGATCCGCACGAAGTTGGCCGAAAGGGCTGGGCTGGTGGCCGGCCCCTGGCAACCGAGACCGGCGCTGAGATCCAGGGGGAGGATGGCGCTTGGGCCACTGGAATGGAGGTCGGGTCCCCAGCGACCCTCCGGGATCGGCTCGGTGAGTCCCGGGCGGATCGGGTTGGCGGCCTGGCGGTAATCGAACAGCTCAGCCTTGCCCAGGGGCGCTGGGCTTGTGGTTGGGGCGGTTCGGGTGGGACGGGTTGCCTGGGTCATGGGTCCAGCCACGTAGGAAAGAAAGCCTATGGACCCCGGAGGGGAGATTGGCTGGCTGGTTCTGTTTCAACCGCACAGTGCCGGGTTTGGTTCAGCCGCCGGCCACGGCCGGCACGATGCTGACCTCGTCGCCGTCGCTGAGGGCGGTGGCCTGGTGATCGAGAAAACGGATGTCCTCGCTATTGACGTAGACGTTCAGGAAGCGGCGCAGCTTGCCGTTCTCATCGGTGAGGCGGGCCAGGATGCCAGGGAAGTGGCCTTCGAGGGCCTTGAGTAGCTCGTCGACCGTGGCGGCGTTGACCTCCACGCTGGCTTGCTCCGCGGTGAACTTCTGGAGCGGGGTGGGGATCAGAACCAGAATCGACATGGGCTGGGGGGTGAAAGGCAGCCGCCCGATTGAGCGGCAAGGACAGGACGGCAAGAACGGGGTGAGCCGAGCAGTGGAGGTCAGACCCCCATCGGTTCCCAGCTGGCCCGTTGCAGGGACTGGGCCCGCTCCCAGGCCGCGTTGAAGCTGGCCAGCTGGGGTTCGATGGTGTGGGGTTCACCCACCACCCCGCTGATCGCCTCGAGGGTTTTGAGACCGTTGCCGGTGATGTAGGCCACGGTGGTTTCCTCGGGATCGATCGTGCCCGCCTCCGCCAGTTTCTTGAGCACGGCGATCGTGGTGCCCCCCGCCGTTTCGGTGAACACCCCCTCGGTTTCGGCGAGAAGCTGGATGCCCGCCACGATTTCAGCGTCATTCACCGAGGCGATCGTGCCGCCGCTGCGCCGGGCGAGGTCGAGAGCGTAGGGGCCATCGGCCGGGTTGCCGATCGCGATCGATTTGGCGATGGTGTGGGGCTTGACGGGGGTGATGAAGTCCCGGCCAGCGGCGAAGGCCTGGGCGATCGGCGAGCAGCCTTCCGCCTGGGCGCCACTGAAGCGTACGGGCTTCTCGTCCACCAGCCCCACCTTGACGAAGTCATCGAAACCCTTGCGGATCTTGGTGAACAGGGAGCCGGAGGCCAGCGGCGCCACGATGTGATCCGGCAGCCGCCAGCCGAGTTGCTCGATCACCTCGTAGCCGAGGGTTTTCGAGCCTTCCGAGTAGTAAGGGCGCAGGTTGATGTTCACGAACCCCCAGCCGTAGGTGTTGGCCACCTCCGAGCAGAGCCGGTTCACCTGGTCGTAGTTGCCCTTCACCGCCATCAGGGTGGGGTTGTAGATCAGGGTGCCGAGCACCTTGCCCAGCTCCAGATCGCTGGGGATGAACACGCAGCAATCGAGCCCGGCGTGGGCGGCGATGGCGGCAGTGGAATTGGCCAGATTGCCGGTGCTGGCGCAACTGACCGTGGTGAAGCCCAGTTCCCGGGCCCGGGTGAGCGCCACCGACACTACCCGGTCCTTGAAGGAAAGGGTGGGCATGTTGACGCCGTCGTTCTTGATGTAGAGGTGCTTGAGCCCGAGCCGGCGCGCCAGCCGGTTGGCCCGCACCAGGGGGGTGAAACCGGTGCCCACGTCGATCGGGTCGCCTTCGATCGGCAGGAATTCGCGGTAGCGCCAGATCGAGCTGGGTCCAGCCTCGATCGAGGCCCGGCTCACCCGGGCCCGGATCGCGTCGTAGTCGTAGACGACCTCCAGCGGGCCGAAGCAGACGTCTTCGCAGACGTGGCGAGCGCTGGCTTCGTAGGGATGGCCGCATTCCTTGCAGCGCAGGCCCGTGAATGTGGCACGGGACAGGGTGGCGGTCACGATCCCAGAGCGGGAGAGTTGCAAGCTAGCAGCGGCGTTCCGGGTGGCTCAAGAATTCCGATCTCTGGAGTCGGAGTTTTGGAATTGGCGAGCCGCGCGGGGGGGCGGAGTGCATCCGTCCCCCCGCTGCCTAACCTCTGGCCGTGGCCATGACCTCCCGGTTCCCTCGGCCGTTGCTGCTGGCTTCGGTCCTGCTTGTCCCCGCAACGATCGGCGTGGGGGTCGTTCTTCCTCGTCTGGCTGTCGAGTGGGAGTGGTTCGCCCAGTTCGGCTTCCAGTCGGTGGCGCTGCGCCGCTGGCTGCTTCAGGTGATTGCCTTTCTTCTGGTGATGGGGCTGGGGATCCCGCTTCAGCTCCAGCAACTGAGGCGCTGCTGGAATCTGCGGCAGCGGGCCGGCTCCAAAACGCTGCCGCCCGACCCCCTGCTCCGGCTGGATCCGGGCTCCCTCGTGGCTGTTCTGGCCGTGCTGCTGATCCTGCTGGTCGGCGGCCTGGCCTACCTGGAGGTTCAGGCCAGGGGGTTGATCGCCGCCCCGTTCAGTGGGGACGTGATCAGCGGGGTTCCAGTGTTTGCCGACCTTTCCCCGTTCCTGGTGGTGGGTCTCGGGGCGGCTCTGACCGTGCCCCTGCTTGTCTGGCCCCTGACCACCCTGCGGCTGTTGCTGGGCGCCGCCCTGGCGGGCTCGGCCACGGCCCTGGCCCGGGGCTGGAGCCTCTGGGTTCCAGCCCTGCTAGCAGTGCCCTTCGGGGAAGGTGACCCGCTCACGGGCCTGGACATCAGCTTCACGGTGCTGCAACTGCCCGCCCTCAGGCTCCTGCTCAGTGTTCTGTTTGCCCAGACGACCGTCGGTCTGGCGGCCTGCTTCTGGCTCACCTTCACGGAGGGCAGCACCTTGAGTGATCTGCGCTTCGTGGGCCTGAGCCAGGAGCAGAAAGCGGTGCTGAAGCCCCAGATCGCCGTGCTGGCGGTGGTGGCGGCCTTGAGTGCGGCGCTCAGTCCCTTTGATCTGATGGTGCAGGGCAGCGGCGTGGCCTCCGGAGCCGGCTTCGTTGACCTGCACGTGCGCCTCCCCCTGCGGTTGCTGCTTTCCCTGTTGCTGCTGCTCACGGCGATCGGGCTGGTGGTGCCGATGCGGCGTCAGTGGCTGCGGCGGCTGATCCTGGTGCCCCTGGTGGGAACGGCCCTGCTGCTGCCGATCGCCGAATTTCTGGTGGCTCCCCTGGTCCAGCGCCTCTGGGTGGAACCGCGCGAACTGGTGGTGGAGACGCCCTATCTGGCCCGCAGCATCCGCGCCACCCGCAGTGCCTTCGGGCTGAAGGATGTGGTGGAGCTCACCCTCAAGCCCCGCCAGGTGCTGACACCCGCCGACCTCAAGGCCGCCCCTGGAACCCTGGCCAACATCCGTCTCTGGGACGAGGGGCCCCTGCTGGCCGCGAACCGCCAGCTCCAGCAACTCCGGTTGTACTACAGCTTCACTTCCGCGGCGGTGGACCGCTACGTCTTGGGCGATCCATCCCTGCTCACGGCGTCCCAGCAGGTGTTGATCGCTGCCCGGGAGATCGACCCCAGCGCCCTGCCGGAGGGGTCCCGGACCTGGTTGAACCGCCATCTGGTCTTCACCCATGGCTACGGCTTCACGGTGTCACCGGTGAACACCTTCGGCTCCGATGGCCTGCCCTCCTTCTTCGTGAAGGATCTGGGCCGCAGCGGCCGGGTCCAGGGAAACCCCTCACTTGGCATCAGCGACGCCAGTGCCCGCCAGGCCTTTCCGGTGGGCCGCCCCCGTCTCTATTACGGCTCGGCACCCGCTCCCTACGCGATCGCGCCCACCAAGGTGGAGGAGTTCGACTATCCCGACGGGGAGCTGAACTTCTGGAACCACTTCGAGGGGGAACTGGGAATCGGTCTGGACAATGCCTGGCAACGCTTCAAGGCGGCCGTTTACCTGGGGGAGCCGCGGGTGCTGTTCAGCGGATCCTTCACCCCCCGATCCCTGCTCCTGTTGAGGCGACAGGTGAAGCAGCGGTTGCAGGTTCTGGCCCCATTCCTGGCTTTCGAGAGTGAGCCCTACCTGGTCACCGCCGATCTCAAGGACAGCCCTGGCCACCGCAGGGAGCAGCACCAGTACTGGATGCTGGATGGCTTCACCACCAGCCGCAGCTACCCATACAGCGAGGCTAACGCCAAGGGAATCCGGTACTTCCGCAATCCGGTCAAGGCCGTGGTGGATGCCCACGACGGCAGGCTTTGGCTCTATGTGAGCGACCCTTCCGATCCGATTCTGCGCACCTGGCAACGGGCTTTCCCTGAGCTGTTCCGCCCCCTGGCGGCGATGCCTGTGCCCCTTCTTCAGCACATCCGGGTGCCGATCAGCCAGTTTGCGATTCAATCGGAGCGGCTGCTCCGCTATCACGTCACCGATGTGCGGACCTTCTACAACGGAGAGGATGAATGGGCGGTGCCCACGGAGGTCTACGACGCCAAGACAGTGCCGGTTCGGCCGTATCACGCCACGTTGCAGTTGCCAGGTCGAGAGAAGCCGGAATTCGTCCTTTTGCTTCCCTTCTCTCCACTGAAGCGCGCCAATTTGGTGGGTTGGCTGGCCGCTCGCAACGATCCTCCCAACTATGGCGAGCTCCTGCTGGTGCGCTTCCCGCAGCAACGGCTGCTGCTGGGCCCGCAGCAGATCACCGCCCTGATCGGCCAGGACCCGCAGATCAGCCTTCAGTTCGGCCTCTGGGGCAGGGCCGGCGGCTCCCAGCTGGTCCGCGGCAATCTGCTGGTGCTGCCGGTGGGCGAAGGGTTGCTCTATGTGGAGCCGATCTATCTGCGTTCGAAAACCAACAATCTCCCCACCCTGGTGCGGGTGGTGGTGACCGATGGGCGGCGTTTCGTGATGGAGAGGGACCTGGCCACCGCCCTGCAGAAGTTGGTGTCGGAGCGAGAACCAGGGCCGTCAACGACGATCCAGAACGGCGCCGCCGATTCACCAGAAGCCATCAAGGGCCTGGAACCAGCCCCCTGAGCCTGGTTGCCGGTCACCCACCGCTCGGGGGTGATCCGAGCAGGAACGATCGACCATGAAAAAGGGGAGCCAGCGCTCCCCAACTCTTGATCGCCAGGGAGGTGGCTTCAGACCGCGACGGCCGTCTTGGGATCCAAGCTGCCCTTGGCGTAGAGCTCGGCGTAGTAGTTGATGTTCTGCTGCTTGATCTTGCTGGCCTGGCCGGCGCACCAGAACTGCTGATAACGATCGAGGCACACCTTCTTCATGTAGGCCCGGGCAGGCTTGTTGAAGTGACGGGGATCAAAGTTGGCGGGATCTTTGGCGGCCGCCTCACGGACGGCGGCGGTGAAGGCCAGGCGGTTGTCGGTGTCGATGTTGATCTTCCGCACACCGTTGCGGATGCCGTTCTGGATTTCCTCCACAGGCACCCCGTAGGTTTCGGGGATGGCGCCACCGTATTGGTTGATCATGTCGAGCCATTCCTGGGGAACGGAGCTGGAACCATGCATCACCAGGTGAGTGTTGGGGATGGCCTTGTGGATCTCGGCGATCCGGGAGATGGCCAGCACCTCTCCGGTGGGCTTGCGGGTGAACTTGTAGGCGCCGTGGCTGGTGCCGATCGCGATCGCCAGGGCGTCCACCCTGGTTTTCGCCACGAAGTCGGCCGCTTCGGCGGGGTCGGTGAGCAGCTGGTCGCGGGAGAGGGCGCCATCGAAACCATGGCCGTCCTCCGCTTCACCCTTGCCGGTTTCGAGGGAACCCAGGCAACCGAGTTCGCCTTCCACACTCACGCCGATGGCATGGGCCACGTCCACCACTTCCTTGGTGACGGCCACGTTGTACTCGTAGCTGGCCGGAGTCTTGGCGTCAGCCTCCAGCGAGCCATCCATCATCACCGAGGTGAAGCCGTTGGCGGCGGCACCGAAGCAGGTGGCGGGGCTGTTGCCATGGTCCTGGTGCATCACCACCGGGATGCCGGGATAGGTTTCCACGGCCGCAAGGATCAGGTGGCGCAGAAAGTTCTCACCGGCGTACTGGCGGGCACCGCGGGAGGCCTGCAGGATGACGGGGCTGTCGGTTTCGTAGGCAGCCTCCATGATCGACTGCACCTGCTCCAGGTTGTTGACGTTGAAGGCGGGGATGCCATAGCCGTTCTCAGCGGCGTGGTCGAGGAGCAGCCGAAGCGGAACGAGGGCCATGGTGAAAACCTCTGGTGGAAGTGGTGAATGGAGCGTCGATGGCGCCCGTGAACGGACGTACGACGATCAGGGACCCAACGGGGTTGGGGGGATTCTAGGTGATGCTCAGGCATTGGCCTGTTTCAGCTGACGCCAGGGCCAGATCACAGCAACGCTGGCTGCGATAGCCCTCATGGAGGCCGGGCACCATCGGTCTGCCCTCGCGCACACTGGCACTCCAGGCAGAATGGATGGCCAGCACCGGCGCGATGCGGCCATCGGCCCAGGTGCGGGGGAAAGCGAAACGGGGATCGATCGGGACCGGCTGGAGGGGGGCCGTGCCGCTGGCGCGCCAGAGCTGGAAGCCGTGCACGTAGTCGGCTTGATTGTCGCTGCCGAGCACCAGGGCGCCTTCGCTCCCATGCAGCTCCAGCCAGCAGCCCCGCCCAGCTCGGGTGACAGAGGACAGGCTGAGCTGGGCGGGGACCCGATCCGACCCCCCATGCTCCAGGTCGATGGAGACCAGAGCGATGTCGTCGGCATCCACTGGCCCCACCCCTCCGCTGCCATCGGCCAGGGGCCTGGATGGGATGGCGGTGGAGAGGGAGGCCGCCAGGGAGGTGGATGGGCCGATCAGCCAATGCAGCATGTCGAAGGCATGGCTGCCCAGGGCGCCGAGCACACCACCGCCTTCGCTGCGCTGGGAATACCAGCTCCAGGGTCTTTGGGCATCGGCGCGGCTGCCCATCAGCCAATCCAGCTTCACCAGCCAAGGCTCGCCGATGGACCCCTCAGCCAGCAGGGTTTCGAGTTGGCGAAACATCGGCACGGCCCGGTATTCGAAATCGACCGCCACACTCAGGCCGGCGGCCATGGCCAGTCGTTGCAGCTCCAGGACCTGCTCGGCCGCCAGGCAGACCGGTTTTTCGAGCAGGAGGTGCTTGCCCGCCTGGAGGGCGGCGCGGGCCAGGGCATGGCGCGGGGCCGGTGGGGTCGCGATCACCACCGCATCGACGGCCGGGTGGGCGAGCAGGGCATCGAAATCGGAGAACCCGGGCAATTCGGCTGATCGGCAGGCGACTTCGAGGCGGGCCGGACGGGGGTGCCAGAGCGCCACCGGTTCGGTGTCCGGGCAGGCCCGCAGGGCTGGCAGGTGAACCTTCTCCCCAAAGCCCAGTCCGGCCACGGCGACTCGGAGGGACGAGGCTGGGGAACGGGTGTTCATCCTCTGGCCAGCAGAGGTTCGCCGGCCACGCAGGCTTCCTCCAGAACCGCGCTAATCAGGGCATCGCCCGCAGCGGGTTGCCAGCTGGCCCTGAAGCGGGGCAGGCCATTGACGGAGGTGTCGCGGAACCGTTGCTGGGCACAGTCGATCTCCATGACGTACAGACCCCCGGCTCGGCTGGTGTCTTCAGGCTTGAAGCGGCTCAGCACCGAGAGGAACCCATCCCGGCTGCGCCGCAGGCTGCCCTCATCCCACCATTGCTGCCCTTCAGAACTGGCCGGGACTTCCTTCCAGCTGACCGGACCGGCCAGGGCCGGCAAGGGTAAGGCCAGGCTGAGCGCCACCAGGAGTGCCATCACCAGTGAGGCCGTCACCCTGCCGATCCGTGTCGTGATGTTTCCCATGGTCAGGCCGCCACGGCCAGGCCGCAGCCGTGCAGCCGCAGCAGGCTGGAGAGGGTGGCCTTGAGGCGGGTGCGGGGCACGATGTGGTCGATGAAGCCGTGGTCCTGGAGGTACTCCGCTGTCTGGAAGCCGTCGGGCAGTTTCTCCCGCAGGGTCTGCTCGATCACCCGGCGGCCGGCGAAGCCGATCAGGGCCTTGGGTTCGGCCAGGATCAGGTCGCCGAGCATGGCGAAGCTGGCTGTGACCCCGCCGGTGGTCGGGTGGGTGAGCAGGGGGATGTAGAGAAGTTCGGCCTGGCGGTGCCGCTGCAGCGCCCCGGACACCTTGGCCATCTGCATCAGGCTGAGCATCCCCTCCTGCATGCGGGCGCCGCCGGAAGCGCAGACGATCACCACGGGGACGCGCCGCTCCGTGGCGGCCTCGATCAGGCGCGTGAGCTTCTCGCCCACCACCGATCCCATCGAACCGCCCATGAAGCGAAAATCCATCACCCCCAGGGCCAGGGGCATGCCATCCAGCCGGCCGAAGCCGGTCACGACGGCATCTCGGAGGCCGGTGCTGCTCTGACTGTCAAGGATGCGATCGGCGTAGCTGCGTCGGTCCTTGAAGGCGAGGGGATCGGTGGGGGCCAGGTCGCGATCGATCGGCTCAAAGCTGCCCTCGTCGGCCATCAGGAGCAGCCGTGCGCTGCTGTCGAGGCGGTGGTGGTGGCCGCAGCCGCTGCAGACGCTGGCATTGGCGATCAGATCCTTGCGGTAGACCACCAGAGAGCATTCGGGGCATTTGCTCCAGAGGCCGTCCCCGTCTTCAACATCCTGGGTGGCCCGCACCACTGGGGTGGCCTTGCGGCGATCGGCGAACCAGTCGAACAGCGACATGGATGATCAGCAGGATCAAGGCGATCCCTCCATTAAAGGGCGCTGCCTAAACGCCGACGCCTCTGATCCAGGCCGCGTGCTGCCGCAACCACCAGGCCTCCCCCGCCAGCCAGACGGCAAGGCCCCCGAAGGCCAGGAACGGGCCGAAGGGAAAGGGTTGCTTGGGCCCGAGCCGTCCGCTCAGCCGGGCCGCTCCGCCCACCAAGGCGCCAGAGAACACCGCCAGCGTCACCGCCACCCCCAGCCCCACAATCCCCAGCCAGGCCCCCAGCAGGGCGGTGAGCTTGGCGTCGCCGAGGCCAAGGGCGGGTCTGCCGATCAGCCGCTCCACCAGGGCGCTCAGCGCCTCGAAGGCGAGCAGGCCGATCGCCGCGGCCAGCAGATGGTTGAGCAGCAGGGCGCGGGCGAGGATGGGAGACTGACTCAGTCCAAGGGCGGTGGTGACGGCTAGACCGAGCAGCAGGCCCCAGCGGCAGAGGGATTCCGGCAACCAGAGGTGGTCGCAGTCGATCAGCACCAGGGGAACCAGCCAGCTCACCAGCAGCCAGCCGGCCAGCAGCAGCAACCAGGCCGGCGGTGAGCCCATCCCCCCCGGCCTTGCCAGCAGCACCGCCACCCAGAGGCCGGCGGTGAGCAGTTCCACCAGGGGATAGCGCCGGCCGATTGACCCCTGGCAATGGCCACACCGGCCGCGGCGCAGCAGCCAGCCCAACAGCGGCAGGTTGTCGTGCCAGGCGAGGCTGATCCCGCAGTGGGGGCAGCGGCTGGGGGGAGCCAGCAGGGATTCCCTGCGGGGCAGCCGCCAGGCCACCACATTGAGGAAGCTGCCGACGCAGGCGCCCAGAACGGCGGCCAGCAGGGCCAGCGCTGGATCGATCATGGTCCGCGGGAGCTGCGGGGGCGGCCATGGCGGCTGCGGATCAGCTCCAGGGGCACGTACTGCTCATCCGGCAGCAGCACCGGCGCTTCAAAGACCACCCGGCCCTGGATCGTGCCCTGGGCTGTGCGGCCCTGCAGCACGATTCCGATCGGCACCCCACCGCCCGGACACTGTTCGAAGTAGTGGAAATAGATCTGGCGGGCGCGGCTGAGCACATCCCCACTGTTGATCTGATCCCACCGCAGTGGGCTGACACCCTGGCCGGCCGCTCCGCGGATCACAAAGGATGGCGCGGAGCTGGAGGGGGTCGAATCCGGTGGTGTGGAGGGTGGCGGGGTGGGGGGTGTGGTGAAGGAGATCGGCCTCACCAAAGGGAAATCGGTGGCGACAGCCTAATCGGTCAGAGCGACTTTTCTTTCTCCTCGATCATGCGATGGATGATTGGGGTGAGGATGATCTCCATGGCGAATCCCATCTTGCCGCCATTGACCACGATGCTGGTGGGGCTCGACATGAAGGAGTCTTGGATCATGCGCAGCAGGTAGGAGAAGTCGATCCCCCACTTCTCCCGGGCTCCCTTGCGGAAGTGAATGATCACGAAGCTTTCGTCGGGGCTGGGGATGTTCCGGCAGATGAATGGGTTGGAGGTGTCCACCGTGGGCACCCGCTGAAAGTTGATGTCCGTGCGGCTGAACTGGGGACAGATGTGATTGATGTAATCCGGCATGCGGCGCAGGATCGTGTCCACGATCGCCTCGGCCGAGTAACCCCGCTCGGCATTGTCACGGGAGATCTTCTGGATCCACTCCAGGTTGGCGATCGGCACCACGCCGATCAGCAGGTCCACCAGAGAGGCCACGTCATAGCCCTCCCCCACCACGCCGCCGTGGAGGCCTTCGTAGAAGAGGAGATCGGTGTTGGCCGCGATCGGCTCCCAGGGGGTGAACTGACCCGGTTCCAGAGCGGTGCCGAGTCGGCCGTTGTGCTGGGCGGCCTCCTCCGGGCTGTGCAGGTAGTAACGCTTTTCACCGCTGCCGGTTTCGCCATAGGAGCGGAACAGTTCCTCCAGTTTTTCGAAGACGTTGGCCTCCGGGCCGAAGTGCGAGAAGTTGGCGCCCGCCGCCTGGGCCTTGGCCATCTCCTGTTTCATCGGCCCCCGCTCGAAGCGGTGGTAGCTGTCCCCTTCCACCACCACCGGAGCGATGCCTTCCCGCTCGAAGATGTGCTCAAAGGCGCGTTTGACGGTGCTTGTCCCGGCGCCGGAGGAACCGGTGACAGCCACAATCGGGTGACGCTTGGACATCGGCGACAGGGAGGGAAGGGAAACCGAGTTTCGCAGGTCGCCGGTCAGAGGGCCGCCAGCACCAGCTCTCCCATCCGCTTGCAGCCCACCGGGGTGTCGCCGGGGCCGGCCAGATCGGCGGTGCGATGGCCGGCCGTCAGCACCCGGTCGACGGCTGCCTCCAAATCGGTGGCGGCGGCCGGCTGTTTCAGGCCCACCCGCAGCAGCATGGCGGCCGAGAGCACCATCGCTAACGGGTTGGCCTTGTCGGTGCCGGCGATGTCCGGCGCGGAACCGTGCACCGGCTCGAACAGCCCTGGGCCGCTCGAGCCAAGCGACGCGGAGGGGAGCATGCCGATGCTGCCGGTGAGCATGGCGGCCTCGTCGCTGAGGATGTCGCCGAACAGGTTGCTGGTGAGCAGCACATCGAACTGCTTCGGGGCCCGTACCAGTTGCATCGCTGCGTTGTCGACGTAGAGGTGACTGAGTTCCACCGAGGGATAATCGGCGCTGATGGCCTCCACCCGGTCGCGCCAGAGCTGGCTGACATCGAGCACGTTCGCCTTGTCGACGCTGCACAGGCGCCCGCCGCGTTCGCTGGCCAATTGGAAGCCCACCCGGGCGATCCGGTCGATTTCGAAATCGCTGTAGGCCATCGTGTTGAAGGCCCGCACGTGGCCATCGGCCTCCACCCGGCCCTTGGGGGTACCGAAGTAGATGCCGCCGGTGAGCTCCCGCACCACCACCAGGTCCACCCCCTCGATCACTTCGGCCTTGAGGCTGCTGGCACCAGCCAGGGCGGGAATGATCTTCACCGGGCGCAGGTTGGCGAACAGCTCCAGGCCGGAGCGCAGGCCGAGCAGCCCGCTTTCGGGACGCTGCGCCCTGGGCAGGTTGTCGTAGCGGGGGCCGCCGATCGCGGCCAGCAGCACGGCGTCGCTTCGCCGGCAGGCCGCGAGCGTGCTGGCCGGAAGGGGCTCCCCGCAGGCGTCGATCGCGGCGCCACCGATCGGCTGCGCGTCGTAGATCAGCGAGAAGCCGTGGCGGCCTGCCACCGCATCGAGCAGACCTCTGGCCACCGCGGTGATCTCCGGACCGATGCCGTCACCGGGCAGGAGGGTGATCCGGTAGCTGGTCATGAAGGCCGGTTCGGGCGGAAGCAAGCAGCGAGGCTACCGGCCGGCCCGGAGCTGGCGAACACTGCGGGAGAGCTCCGGCAGCTTGTTGAAGACGGCGGAGCAACGCAGCCACAGCCGGTTCGGAATCGCCGGGTAGCCGCTCACCACCTCACCGGCGGCGATTTCACCGTGGATGCCGGACTTGGAGGAGGCGATCGCCCGATCGCCGATCACGGCGCGGTTCGCCACCCCCACCTGGCCCGCCAGGATCACGCCATTGCCGAGCACGGCGCCGCCGGCGATACCCACCTGGGCCGCCAGGGCACAACCCTTCCCGGTGACCACGCCATGGCCCACGTGCACCAGGTTGTCGATCTTGGTGCCGGAGCCGATGCGGGTCTCGCCCACGGTGGGACGATCGATGGTGGAGCCGCAGCCCACCTCCACACCGTCTTCGAGCACCACCCGGCCGGTCTGGGGCATCTTCACCCAGCCTGTGGCGGTGGGCACGAAGCCGAAGCCCTCGGCGCCGATCACCGCGTTTGACTGCACCACGCAGCCCACTCCAAGCCGGCTGCCGGGGTGGAGAACGGCATTGGCGTGGATCTCGCAGCCTTCTCCGAGCTGCACGTGTTCATAGAGCACCACGCCGGGATGGAGGGTGCAGCCGCGGGCCACCACGCAGCCGGCGCCGATCACCCCGTGGGCCCCCACATGAACCTCCGCCGCCACGTCAGCGCCTGGATCCACCACGGCGCTGGGGTGAATCCCGGGGAGGCGCAGCCTGGGGGGGTGCAGGGCGGTGAGGGCCTCGGCGAAGCCGAGGCGTGGATTCTTCAGCCCCACCCAGGCCACCCCCCGGTCTGTGGCCAGCCGCTGCAGGTCGTCGTCGAGGGGGAGCAGCAGGGCGGCGGCTGCGCTGGCTGAGAGGGCGGCGGCCAGGGCGTTGCCGGCTTCGAGGAAGGCGAGCTGCCCGGCCCCGGCGCGATCAAGGGCTTCGGCGCCGCTGAGCTCCGGATCGCCGGCCAGGTGGCGGGGGCTGCTCGCTTCCACCGCGCTGATCCGGGCGAGCAGGCTGCTGAAGCGCATTCCCCAGGGGGCGGACGGCCCGGATCGTAGGGCCCACCCGGTTGGTTGAAAAACGTTGACACCGGCTGCAAGCCATGGGCACCGCCAGGCGGGAGGGGTTAAGGCAGAACAGTGGGACGGGGCCCCAGCACAATTGAGCGTCCCGACCCCCTTCATCCTTGGACGACCCAGCGAATCCTCCCGGCCGGAGTTCCGGAGCCGACCAGCCCCGCAATGTGCTGGAGGAACCCCTGGAGATCTGCGGCTGCGATCCGCCCACGGGCTGGTATCGCGACGGCTCCTGTCGCACCGATGGCAGTGACCTCGGACGCCACACGGTCTGTTGCGTGATCAGTGAGAACTTCCTGCGATACAGCCGCTCCCAGGGCAATGATCTCTCCACGCCCATGCCCGCCTACGGCTTCCCGGGCCTCAGGCCGGGCGATCACTGGTGCGTCTGCGCCTCCCGCTGGTTGGAGGCCCATCAGGACGGAATGGCCCCGCCGGTCAGGCTGGAAGCCACCGAACACTCCACCCTGGCGCTGATCCCCCTCGACCTGTTGCAACAGAACGCATTCGAGCCCTGAGTGGCATGCGGCCACCCTGCGTGATCGTTGGATCAAAGCTCATCACCAGGGGATCATCGATCCATCCCAGGCCAGGAAGCTGCCGCTTTGCTCCGGCCCCTGGCGCTCCAGCACATCGAGCAACTGGCGGGCGCTCCGATCGGGGCTGAACAGCCGCTCCGGGGCCACGGAGGCCTGGAACGGCGCTGAAAGAGGGGTGGCGGTGGTGCCGGGGTGCAGGAGGGTGACGCAGGCCAGGGGCCGGCGCCGCCGCCAATCCAGCGCCAGGCAACGCAGCAACTGGTTCTGGGCCGCCTTGGCCCCCCGGTAGCCATACCAGCCACCCAGCTGGTTGTCAGCGATGCTGCCGACCCGGGCGGAAAGGCTGGCGAACAGCACGGGCTCTGTTCGGTCCAGCAGGGGTTCCACCGCCCGGGCCAGCAGCAGGGGGCCAAAGGCGTTGACGGCGAACAGCCTTTCCAGGGCCTGGCGGTTGACCTGTTGCAGCCGCTTCTCGGGCTGCAGGGTGTCCCCATGCAACAGCCCAGCGGTGTTGAACACCAGCCGCAGTGAAGGGGCCAGGGTCTGCAGGGCCAGGCTGAAGCGGGCCAGGCTGCCGTCGTCCGTCAGGTCGAGGGGCAGCAGCCGCTCCGCAGGCAAGGGGCCGCCTGGCTCGGGCCGCCAGCCGCTGTGGCTGGTCGCCCAGAGGGTCAACCCCGGGGCCCGCCAGGCGAGATCGGCCAGCAGGGCCTGGCCGATGCCGCCACAGCCCACCACCAGGGCGTGTCCCTGCCACTGGCGCAGCCCGTTATCCCTGCTGCCGGAGGATGGGGGAGCGGCCGGCGGCATTGCAAGGAGGCATTGGAGCATGCCGCATGATGGCGAGATGGCGGTGCGGATCGGTGTGCTGGGTCAGGGGGCTTGGGGCCGAACCCTGGCTGGCCTGCTGCAGCGGCAGGGCCACCGGGTTCAGGTCTGGTCGCGCCGTTTACAGACCGATCCGGCAGCGCTGCTGGCCGAACAGGACCTGATCCTCTCCGCCGTGGCCATGGCCGGTGTGCCAGCGCTGGCCCAGCGGCTGGCAGGGCACTGGCCCAAAGGGCTTCCCCTGCTGAGTGGCAGCAAGGGCATCGACCTGGAGCAGCTCTGCACCGCCTCCCAGCTGTGGCAACGGTGCCTTCCCGAGCTCCAGTGCGTGGTGTTAAGCGGACCGAATCTGGCGGATGAACTGGAGCGTGGCCTGCCGGCGGCCAGCGTGCTGGCCTCGGTCCATGGCGCCCTGGCCAGCAGGTTGCAGCACCACCTGAGCAGCGACTGCTTTCGGCTGTACACCAACGCCGATCCGATCGGGACCGAGTTGGCAGCCGCCCTCAAGAACGTCATGGCGGTGGCGGCCGGTATCTGCGACGGGCTGGGCCTGGGCGCCAACGCCAAGGCTTCCCTGCTCACCCGGGGGCTGGCCGAAATGGGCCGCCTGAGTGCGGCGATGGGCGGCGATCCCGCCACCCTCTACGGTCTGGCCGGCCTGGGAGATCTCCTGGCCACGGCCAACAGTCCGCTAAGTCGCAACTATCGCTTCGGCCTGCTGCTGGCGGAGGGGCTGTCCTCTCAGGAGGCCCTCGGTCGCATTGGGGCCACTGTGGAAGGCCCGGTGACGGCCGAGGCGGCCCTCGCCCTGGCCCGTCGGGGGGGCGGGACCCTGCCGATCTGTGAGCAGGTGGTGGCCCTGCTCCACGGCCGCTCCAGCGCCAAGGCGGTGGTGCGCGCCCTGATGGAGCGCGACCTCAAACAGGAGATGTCTTGACTTCAGCGCTGCCGGCCCTGCTGATCCAGGCCTTCGCGGAGTTCTTCCCGCAGGGGAACGGGGCAGCCGTGGTGCTGCTGGACCAGGAGGCCGATCCTGGCTGGATGCAGGCGGTGGCCGCCAGCTTCAACCAATCGGAAACGGCGTTTCTGCTCCCTTGCCCCGATCAGCGTCAGGCCGAGGCCCCCTGGGCCCTGCGCTGGTTCACGCCGAGCTGCGAGGTGCCGCTCTGTGGCCACGCCACCCTGGCGGCCGCCCTGGCGCTGGTCCACTGGGGGGTGTTGCCGGCGGATTCGCCCACACGGCTGCAGACCCGCAGCGGCCCCCTGGAGGTGGCCGTGCATGGAACCAGCCCGTACTCCGCCGATCTGGTGATGCCGACGTGTCCGCTGCAGCCCTGCCCTCTTCCCCAGGAGCTAGGGCATTGGCTGGGTGTTTCGCCCCTGAAGAGCTGGACATCCGCTCTCGGCTACGGGGTCGCGCTGCTTCCCACGAGCGTCGATCTGGCGGCCCTGGACGGGCCCATGGTCGCCCGGTCCCTGGGGGTGGAGCTCAGCCGAGGGCTGGTGCTGATGCAGGCGTTCGCGGATGGCGTGCCCAGGCCCACCGTTCTGGGAGCCCAGGCCGACTACCAACTGCGGTTCTTCGCCCCCGGCCTGGGGATTGCCGAGGATCCCGTCACCGGCTCGGCCCATGCCCTGGTGGCGCCGTGGTGGTGCGAATGGCTTGGACGGAGCCGGGTGGTGGGGTGGCAGGCTTCTAGGCAGGGCGGTGGCATGGTCTGCGAACCGCAGTGTTCAGGCATGATCCTGCTGACGGGAGCGGGGCAACTGGTTTGGGATGGCGTCCTGAAGACTGGCTGCGCCGCTGGCGTGCCTGGGGAATGGCGGCACTGCCTCAACGGCGGCTGAACACCTTGCTGTTGACCGCCCCCCTGAGCGTTGTCGCCCTTGGGCTGGGATTCATGGCCCAGTCCCTCACCCCCGCACCGCCGCAACCGGATGCGCGTGTTCTCAACGCTCTGCTTCCCGTGGTCACCGATCCGGTCGGCGAGCAGTCCGTCGATGATCGGCGGCTGGAGTCGATCCAGGCCCGACGTGCCGAATCGACACCACCTGCGGCCTACCCCTCGCCGGAGCAGCAGGCAAGCCTGGTGGAGCCGGCAGCAGGCCGGCCCGTCTCCCTGGAGATCCGCGTGGCGTTGCTGAGCCAGGCCGGACAGCCGAGCCTCTCGGCGACTGGCCCCTGGACCCTGCGCGACGGAACGGGAGACCTCCTGCTGAGGGGTCAGGCGGGCACGGCCGTGGATCTGGGTACCGTTCCAGGCCCTGCCAATGGTCTCTGGCTCGAAACCTCCCCCGGTGAGGCCCTGCTGGTCAACGGCCAGGCCTATGAGGGTCGGTTGCGGCTGCTGCGGGAGGGTGGTGCCATCACGCCGGTGAACCATCTGCCGCTCGAGCGCTACCTGGTGTCGGTGGTGGGGGCGGAGATGCCCAGTTCCTGGTCGATCGAAGCCCTCAAGGCCCAGGCGGTGGCTGCCCGTTCCTATGCCCTGGCCCACCTCGCCCGACCGGCTGACCCCCACTTCCACCTGGGTGACACCACCCGTTGGCAGGCCTACCGCGGCCTCACCTCGGTTTCCGCCCGCACCGCCGAGGCGGTGAGGCGGACCAGCGGCCTGATCCTCAGCTACCAGGGAGGCATCGTCGAAAGCCTCTATGCAGCCAACAGCCAGATCACCCTCGAAGCCCATGGGCACCTCGGGGCGAGCATGAGCCAGGAGGGGGCCCAACAACTGGCGCTGAGCGGGCTTCGTTACAACCAGATCCTGGGCCGCTACTACCAGGGAGCCTCCCTTGCACGGCTGCAGATCGGTGCCAGGAACTGAGGAGCGGCTCTGGCGGGCCGCCCTGGAGCGCAGCATCCAGGCCCGCCGGGACGGCAGCCTGATTCCCCTGGTCACCGACCTGATTGCTTCGGAGGGCTGGGAACCCTTTCAGCTGCGCCGGCTTTGCTCCCGCACCCCGAAGCACCTGCTGGAGAGAGGCCCCCGGCCGAATCCGTTCCTGCCCTGGGAGCGCCCCTTGGAGGTGCAACGGCTGGGGACCAGTCATGTGTTGCTGCTGAACAAGTACCCCGTGCAGGCCGGCCACGTGCTGCTGATCACCCAGGACTGGGCCCCCCAGGCGGGTTGGCTGCTGGCCTCCGACTGGAAGGCGGTCAGCGAGGTGGCCGCCGACACCGCCGGGCTCTGGTTCTTCAACAGTTGTGCTGAGGCCGGGGCCAGCCAGCCCCATCGTCACCTCCAACTGCTGCCCCGTCACCACTCCGAGCCCGCCTGCCCGCTGGAGCCTGCGATCCGAGCCCAGCTGGAGGGTGATGCAGCCCCCTGGCCCTGGCGCTATCGGCTCAGCCGACGGCAGCCGGGTGAGGATCACTCGGCCTTGGCCGACCATTACAACAACCAGGCGATCGCCCTCGGGATCGGGGATCCTGGGGCTGGAGGCAGCCCCCTGTACCCCTACAACCTGCTGTTCAGCGAGCACTGGTTCCTGATGATCCGCCGGCGGGTTGAGCGGATGGCGGGATTCAGCGTCAACGCCCTGGGCTTTGCTGGCTACCTCCTGCTGACCGACCAAGCCGACCTGGGCTGGTTCAGGCAACACGGACCCTGGGCCCTGCTCGCGGAGGTGGCAGACCAGGTTCCGTGATCACACGGTTGCCACAACAGCGAAGCCGGGATCTTTCTGGAAAAGGGAGCAGCGCTTGCCGCCCCCTCCACCGCCTTGATCCCAACCTCCACGTTCAGCGCACTGATGCCGAGCCTCCCCGCCCCAGCCCAGACCAAGCCTTCCGCTTTGGTCGACACCAAGATCAAAGAGCGCAACCAGCGCGTCTCCACCTACCGCGAACTGGTCAGGCCGATCGCTTTCCACTACAGCGGGCTGAGCCCGGAATGCCCGGAGGATCTGATCCAGGTGGGGCTGCTCGGCCTGATCCGCGCCGCTGAGCTCTACATCCCCAGCCTGGGGACGCCCTTCTCGGCCTTTGCTCGCCACCACATCCGTGGTGCCATCCTTCATTATCTCCGCGATCAGGCCGGGCCGATCCGGGTGCTGCGCCGTCAGCAGGAACTCGAAGAGAAGCTGCGCCAGCTGGTTCGCAGCCGGCAGGCCCAGGGACAGGAAGAGCCCAGTGAGCTGGACATTCGTGAGGCCCTGGAGCTGGGCAGCGCCCAGTGGGAACGGTTCCAGCGGCTGAGGGGCCTGGGAAAACCGTTGTCGCTTGATCTCCACACCGCAGAGATTGCCGCCCCGGAGCAGGCGCCCGTGGAGACCAGCGAGCACGGGGAGGCGATGGCCGTGCTGGAACGGCTGGAACCCCTCCATCAGGCGGTGGTGAGGAAGGTGGTGCTCGAAGGCCAGAGCCTGCGCAGGGCCGCCACCGCCTTGAACGTCAGTCCGATGACGGTGCACCGGCGCTTGCGCCTTGCCCTCGGCCAGCTCCGCTGCCAGCTCGATGGCGGTGCCCGCCAGGTCAGTTCGGGGTTGAGGCCCCATCCCTGTTCATCTGTTGCTCCAGGGTGCTGATCGCCGCGGATACGGCCGCCAACTGCCGCTCAACGCCATCACGCCAGAAGGTGAGCATGCGCAGTTTGCGCTCCTGATAGGAGCGGCGGCTGGTTTCCGGATCGTTGCTGCCGCCGGGGCAGCATCCAAAGGGGGGGAACATGGGAACATGTCTCAGAGCGTGACGGTTCTAGCGACCGCACCCCCCGGGCGGCGATCGGTGTTCTCAACAGTTGCGTTACTGTTAATTGTCTTGGGACCAGCATCAACAGCAGGGTTGCGGCCCGTTGGATCCGAAAGGACGTTTGCAGACTTCCTCTTGTCAGTTCGTTTGAGTCAAAGCACGAGCTCGTCTCGTCCGAGTTGCTTCTCCGTGCCCTTGGCCCTCCTTGCTGTTGTCGGTGGGGGTGTGCTGTTCGCCTCCATACCAGCGAAGGCCCAGTCCTATGTGGCCCTGATGGCTGGTCAGTCGGCCCGGCCGTTGAACGGGGTGTTCAACACAGTGCCGGTGCTCCACTCCAACCAGCCGGAGGAAGTGTTCGGCCCTGGAATCCTGGTCAACACGGCGCCTGGGTCGGCCTTCTCCCAGGAAACCGGGCAGCAGTTGGAGAACGCCACCTACACCTTCAATGGTGAGTTCGGCCTGCATGCCCACCACAAGTATTTCCCGGAGGATGCCAGCCGGCTGGGCGGGCGCTACGTGCGCGGCAAGCTCACGATCGCCACGATCGTGATCAACCCAGGCAAGCGCCCGGTCACCCTCCAGATTGATCGCGGGGCGGTTCGCAACAGCTTCGAGGCTCCCTACCTCGCCAATCACCTGATGGGTGTCAAGCCCCTGGGCCCCAGGCCGTGGAACACCGGGCCGGGGGACGCCACCGCTGTGATCATGCTCCGCAACCAGCGGGACCCGAAGCTGCCGGACACCTTCGTCATACCGCCGCGGAGCCGGGCCGTTCTGTTCCACACCCGTCTGCCCGCCCGCGGCATTGCCAATGGTCTGCTGCGGGGCCGCAGTGACGGGCCCTTCCAGATGGCCGTGGTCGCCGCCGAAGACCCAGAAACCGACGCCGACCTGATCGCGGTGCTGGATCGGGGGGTGCTGGCCCCTGGCCGCACTTACCTGAAACTCCTGCCGGAGATTCAGAGTGGCCGCGTGTTCTCCCGGGTGGGAGGCGTCGCCCTCGGTGATACCTATGCAGCCACCCTGACCCACGACCTCAGCCAGGGCTCCCTGCACGTTCCCCTGACCAGCACCACCCGCACCACCTTCGGCACCCGGGACGTGCAGGTCAACGCCCTGGCCAGCCGCATGCTCGATTCCTCCCTGGACAACGTGGGTACCTACGGGGTGCGCTTCGATGTGACCCTCAACCTCAAGGGCAACGGGCCCTATGAGCTGGTGCTCAGCCACCCAACGGCCTATGGCAAACAGTTCACGTCGTTCCGAGGGTCGATCGGCATCCAGACCAGCGAGGGTTACAAGGAGGTGCATGTGGGCATGCAGTCCGGCGAAAGCCTCTCCTTGACGCCGCTCACCCTCAGCCCCGGGGTCAACAACCCGGTGACCGTGAGCCTGGTCTACCCGGCCGATGCCACCCCGGGCCATCTGCTCAGTGTTGTACCCGCCCAGCAACTGGCCCAGTTGCGCGAGCGCGAACGCTTGGTTGAGATCGCCCGGGCGGCAGCCGCCGCTGCGGCGGCCAAGCCGAAACTTCCGCCTGCGGCTCCCCCGTCCGTGGCCAGCACCGTCGATGCCGCTGCTGGAGCCACACCACGCCCCAAGGCTCCGGCCAGCCGACCGAGGGCGGCGGCGAATCCAGCCAGGCCACTGCCGGCCTCCAAGACCCCCAAGCCGTCTGCTCGCCCGGTTTCACGCCCGGCGGTGATGCCGGCCTGGATCCAGCCCTTGCCCCCGATTCCCCTGCCCCTGCTCAACCGCAGTGCCCCTGGTCCATCCGGGCCCCAGGCCCAGGTCACCCAGGTGCTGCTCGATCGATACCAGCAGGCCGCCGAGGCCCAGCAGCGCTTCCTCAACGGGATGATGGGTCGCTAGGCCAGGGTCGTCGGTGAGCAGTGGTGGCTGAACCAGAGAACCAGAGGCGCAAGCGGTTCAGCATCGACCTGCCGATCGAGCGGCTGGAGCAGATCGATCGCTTCCGCAAGGAGTGGGGCTATCGCGGTCGTGGCGATGTCCTGGAGCGGTTGCTCAACCACGTGCTCAGCAGTGATGAGGACCTGGAGGAGGACGCTACGGACGGCAGCGGCGAGCCCCACGGGTTGAACGAGCGGGGTGCCCTGGTGCTGGTCGCCAACTGCCACCAGGCCGAGCTGGTGTTCGACGACGAGGCCAGCGGCGAGGCAGGAGGTCCGCTGGAACTCCGCACACCACTGGACCCGATGCCCGTGATCGATTCCAGACCCAGCGCCAACCAACGTCGCCGAAGCCTTGGGATTGAGCTGCCCGGCTTCGTGCGCCAGAAGTCGGAGCGGCTGCGCCAGAGCATCAACCCGCCGCCGGCCGCCGAGAAGGATCGGGAGCCCCTGCCCAGACTTGGCCCGATCGATCTGGACCAAGCCCTCCAGGCTGCGGGACAGCATTGGCGCAACCTCTACGGCACGGAAGCGAATGCGGCGGTGCTGGAAGCGGCGATGGTCTGGTTGGCCCAGGAGATCTGGCCCCAGTCGGATCAGTCCGATGGAGGTCCGTTCACCTGGACGCTGGCGGAGCGGTGGATCCTGGGGGTCATTCCCAGCTGGCGGGCGGCAGAACCCAGCTTCGAGCGGGTGATCGTGGCGGCGGGGTTGCTGGAAGACCCGTTCAGCACCGAAACGCTCACGGTGCGCATTCCCACGCTGATCCGCCGCTTCGTGCACCGCTTCCGCCGCCGTCAGCGCGGCACCTCCTTCCAGACCCTGGAGCACACCATGACCCTGCATGGAGCCCTGCGCCAGTTGCAGCTTCCCACCGAGGACGGCCAACGGTTCACCCTCGACCAGATCCGGGAGGCCTACCGCGACCAGGCCCTCAATCACCATCCCGATGCCGGCGGCAGCGCCGATGCGATGCGTCGATTGAACGAGGCCTACCAGCTCCTCAAGGAGCTGTACCGGAAGACCACCTAAGTATCTCGTCTATCTCTTCTCAGACATGTAACAAGACCTATTCAGTGTCTCAGCTGAGATGGCCTATGCACCAACTGATTCCACCGTGACGCCGTGAAGCGCTGCATCAAGCCACGGGGCTGGGCGGACCCAGAGACGCGACGTTCCACCGCCTTGGCTGGTCCATTGCCGCCTTGCGCTGTTGTCCAGTGCTCTGGACAACGCTGAGATTCCATGCAAATACAGAGCCTGCCAAGGCTGCGTACCTGCCTATGGAGCAGGTACGCAAGAGATCTGCTGAATCGATCCACCTGTGGACGGGGATGGAAAGAAGTCTTTTCGCGAAGATTCACGCCAGACCGACCGATCAAAGGGAAGCCCGCGTCCCCTGGAATCAACGCCATTCATCGATCTCAATCGATTCTCCCTTGCGAGGTCTGCTGCCCGGTCGGACTGGCCGGCCGGGTTCCTCAGCCAAGGGCCCGATCGCCAGCCACCATCGCGCCTGACCACCCATCCGCTCAGGCTTGGCGTTCGAGTCCTGATTTCAGACCTGGCCTGAGATCCGAATAGGACTCGTTATCCCCAAAAAAAACCAGACCCGAGACCCGGTTTGCATCTCATCTGCGATCAGCGAGATAACTTTGACCGATCCTGGCGTCCAGGCTCTGGCAATGAACACAGCCGATACAGCCGACACAACAGCCGAACTCCACCCGTTCAGAGGAACGTCAGTCCCGTCCAGCTTGGCTCACGCTTCTTAGGCAAGACAACCGGCTGGTCCAGGATTCTGTTTCAGGCTGGACATGCAAGACGATCAACCAGTTCCAGGCTGGGCCGGTGCAGAGTCCGGGCTGGCCTTGGGCAGGGGTCAGGCCGAGGTCTGCATGCCCTGGATCAGAAAGTCGAAATAGGGGGAAGCGACGGCGGCATCGCTGGAGCCCAGCAGCACCAGGGAGGCTTCCTTCAGGCAGCGCATGGCCTCGACCATGCCGGCCATGGGCACGCCAAGGCTGTTGTACATCTCCCGCGCTCCCACCAGGCCGATCTCCTGGATCTTCTCGGTGCTGCCAGCCATCACGCCGTAGGTGACCAGCCTCAGGTACCAGCTGAAATCACGCAGGCACTGGGCCCTCTGCCGCTGGCCGTAGGCGTTACCTCCCTGGGCCACGTACTCTGGCTTGCTGGCGAACAACTGGCGCGCCGATTCATCGACGATCTTGCGTTCGTTCTCGCTGAGGGCGCGGGCAATGCTGATGCGCTGGCTGCCACCGGAGAGAAACTGCGCCATGACGCGCAATTCACCGCCACTGGGGTAGCGGAGCTGATCATCGGCTTGCAGGATCAGATCCCGGACAACGCTCATTCCGTCCACCATGCACCGCCCGATCCTATCGAGGCCCGAGCCGAAAGCCCACCGGGGCCTGCCATGTGTAACGGCCCTTTGCATCTAGGGTCGTGGGCGCCCTCCTGGTCTGGTGAGCGTTGCGAATGGGGTCGTCCATGCCAGCCGTCGGCAGCGAACTGGAGCTCCGGGTCACTGGCCTGAACCATGAGGGCCACGGCGTGGCGCGTTTGCTTGGCCCCGGCTCTGGGGGGCCTGGCCCCGGGGCCAGCGAGCTGGTGGTCTTTGTCCCCGATGCCCTGCCCGGGGAGGAGGTGAGGGTAAGGGTGTGCCACCAGGGCCAGCGCCACCTGGTGGCGGAGCTGATCGAGCGCCATTCCAGCTCCCCGGATCGCCGCAAGCCCCCCTGCATCCTGGCCGGCACATGTGGCGGCTGCAGCGTCCAGCATCTCAAAGACCCGGCTCAGGCGACCTGGAAACAGGACCTGCTCCAGGAAACCCTGCGGCGGATCGGCGGCTTGCAGCTGGCAGTCGAGCCGATCCTGGCCGCCGCCTCGCCCCTGGGCTACCGGAACCGCGCCGTCATCCCCCTGGAGCGCACCGCTGAGGGACGGCTGCGGGCGGGCTTCTACCGCAGCGGCAGCCACCGGATCGTGAACATGAACCGCTGCCCGGTGCTGGATCCCCGCATCGACCGCCTGATCGCTCCCCTCAAGCACGACCTCGAGGTCAGCGACTGGCCGGTGGATGTGAATCTGCGGGAGGGCGGCGGCCTGCGCCACCTGGCCCTGCGGCTGGGCCATCACACCGGCGAGCTGCTGCTCACCCTGATCAGCAGCCATGATGACCTGCCTGACCTTCAGCTGCAGGCCGAGATCTGGATGGAGCGCTGGCCCGAGCTCGTGGGGGTGTGCCTGAACCTTCAGAGTCGGCCGAGCAACACCCTGATGGGACCGTCCACCACCTGCATCGCCGGCAGGCCCTGGTTGATCGAGCGGTTCGGTGGACTCCAGTACCAGATTGGCCCTGACACCTTCTTCCAGGTCAACACCCCCCAGGCCGAGCAGCTTCTGCCACTGCTGAGCTCGGCGTTGCAGCCCTCGGCCGCGGTCAGGATTGTCGATGCCTTCTGCGGCATCGGCACCTTCACCTTGCCCCTGGCGGCAGCGGGTGCCCAGGTGCTCGGCCTCGAGCAGCACGCCGGCAGCGTCGCCCAGGCCAGGATCAACGCCAGCCTCAATGGCCTGGGCGGGGTGGAGCTGGAGGCGGCCGATGTGGCGATCGCGCTGCCTGAGGCCCTGCGCCACGCCGACGCCCTGCTTCTCGATCCACCGCGCAAGGGTCTGCCGGCGACCGTCTGCGACGCGATTCTGGCCACCCCCCCCCAACGCCTGGCCTATCTCAGCTGCAACCCGGCCAGCCTGGCTCGGGATCTCGCCCGCCTCTGCGCCGATGGTTCGCTGCGGCTTGTCTGCGTGCAACCGCTCGATTTCTTTCCCCAGACCAGCCACGTCGAGGCTCTGGCCGTCCTGGAGAAGACATGAGGCGCCGGGTTCAGCTTCTGTTCCGCTCCTGATCAGCTCCTCAGCTGGGCACCAAATTGGCGATCGAGGGCGGCGCGGATCGTGGCGTGGCATTGCTCCACCTCCGATTCCGTGAGGGTGCGGCGGGGATCCCTGTAGCGCAGCCGGAAGGCCTGGCTGACGGCTCCGGCGGCAATCTGGTCGCCTTCATAGCGATCGATCAGCTCCGCCGACTCCAGCAGGGGCTTGCCTGCCTTGCGGATCGTGGCCAGCAGCTCCGCCGCCATGGTCCCGCTCGGCACCACCAGGGCCAGGTCCCGCTCCGAGGCCGGCACCGTGGGGAACACCGTGAAGCTCGGCTGCCAGCGGTTGCGGCGGGTGGCGGCGGAGAGCAGCGGCGCCAGGGGAGCCTGAAAGAGGAAGGTGGCCTCCGGCAGATCGAGGCGTTCGGCCCGGGCGGGATGGAGCTGGCCGAACCAGCCCACCGCTCGCCCCTCCACCAACAACTCCGCCGCCCGGCCCGGATGGAGCAGCCCGTGGCTGGTGAGGGGGCGGTCTTCGCAGGGGATGGCCAGGCTGGCGAGGGCCACCTGCAGCACGCCGCGGGCTTCGAAGTAATCCGGATGCCGCGGCTTGCCGCCGTTGCTCCAGAGCGCGGCGCGACGCTCGCCGCAGATCACACCGGCCAGCTCAAAGTGCTCCTGCGGAACGGTGGAATCCGGGTCAAGGTCGAAGACGCTGCCGATTTCGAAGCCCCAGAACCCTTGGCGGGAGGCCTGGAGGTTGCGCCGGGCCGCCTGCAGCAGTTCCTCGATCAGGCTGTCGCGCAGGTGGCTGGTATCAGCCAGCAGGGGATTGGCCAGGGGCACCCGCGGCGCCGTGGCCAGCGCCGACTCGCCGGGGACCAGGGACACCAGGGACAGGGTGCAGAGTTCCTGCAGCCCCGCCTGACAGAGGGCCTGGCGCAGGCGACGCTCGGCCCGTTGGGCGGGCTCCAGGCCGCCGGGGCGAATCGGGTCAGGCAGGTGGCTGGCGAAGTGGTCGTAGCCCACCAGGCGGGCCACCTCTTCGATCAGATCCACTTCCCGCCGCAGGTCCATGGCCCGCGAGGGGGGCACCGTCACGGTCCAGCCGTCCTCCTCTGTCTCCAACAGGCAACCCAGGGATTCGAGGGTCTGGTGGATGCGAGCGTCGTCGAGGTCTTGTTCCTGGCCATCCACGAGCACCGGACCGAGCAGTTGGTGCAGGGCGTCGCGCCGCAGCCAGAGCGGTGGCTGCGGCTCAGGGGGCCGCTGATGCAACCAGCGGCCGGCCAGCTGGGCGCCGGCGAGCTCCTGCAGCAACGCGGCGGCCCGATCCGCCGCAGCCAGGGTCACCTGGCGCGGCAATCCCTTTTCGAAGCGAAGGCTGGCGTCGGTGCGCAGCCCGACACTGCGGGCGCTGCGCCGCACGGCCTGGGGGGCGAAGACCGCCGCCTCCAGCCAGATGTTGGTGGTTTCCTCCTGGACGGCCGCGTTCGCCCCACCCATCACCCCGGCCAGGGCCACGGCTTGGTCGGCATAGGTCACCACCAGTGCTTCTGGGCTCAAGGCGTGGTGAGCGCCATCGAGGCCGGTGAACGGTTCCGCGGCGGTGGCACCGCGCAGACCGATCCGCTGCGCTTGGGCCTCGGCGCCGGTGCTTCCGGCCGGATCGAGGCCCGCCAGGCGGTCGGCGTCGAAGGCATGGAGAGGTTGGCCGGTTTCCAGCATCACCAGGTTGGTGATGTCGACGACGTTGTTGATCGGCCGAAGGCCGGCGCGCTCCAGGCGGCGCTGCAGCCAGGGCGGCGACGGTGCCACCCGCACCCCCCCCAGGGCTGTGAGGCTGAACAGCCCCCCCTCCTCGATCGCCGCCCGATCGGCTGCCCCCACGGCCAGGGGCTGGGCGGCGATCGGCGTTGGACTGCTGGCGACCTGGAGAGGGGCTCCGGTGAGGGCGGCCACTTCCCGGGCGATGCCCTGCATCGAGAGGCCATCGGGGCGGTTGGCGGTGATGGCCAGCTCCAGCACCTGATCATCCAGGCCGAGGGCCGCAGCGACGGCCGCGCCGAGGGGGGGGACCTGCTCCAGCAGTTCATCGAGCACGGCGATGCCGGCGGAGCCAGCGGCGAGCCCCAGCTCCTGGAGGGAGCAGATCATGCCGCTGCTGGCCACCCCCCGCAGCTCGGCGGGCTTGATCGTGAGATCAACGGCCGGCAGGTGGGTTCCCACCAGGGCCACCGGCACATGGAGGCCCACCCGCACGTTGGCGGCGCCGCACACGATCTGCAACGGGGCCTCAGCGCCGACCTCGACGCGGCAGACGCTCAGCTTGTCGGCGTTGGGATGGGGCTGGCGGTCGGTGACCAGACCCACCACCACCCCGGTGGCATCGGCGGCGAGATCCTCGATCGCCTCCACCTCGAACCCGGCGATCGAGAGCCGCTCGGCCAACTCGGCCACCGGCGTGTCGCAGGCCACCAGCTCCCTGAGCCATTGGAGCGAGACCCGCATCGTTCTTTGATCGTCGTAGGTCCAGTGATCCTAAGGAGGGAATCGGGGCGGACCGGACGGTAAGATCGACCGTTGTCAGTTCGCCTCGCACCAGCGGAGCACGTCCTTCCATGGCCAAGAACAAGGGCGTCCGGCTCGTGATCACCCTCGAGTGCACGGAATGCCGGTCCAATCCCGCCAAGCGGTCCCCCGGGGTGTCCCGTTACACCTCCCAGAAGAACCGCCGCAACACCACCGAGCGGCTTGAGTTGAAGAAGTTCTGTCCCCACTGCAACAAAAGCACGATCCACAAGGAAATCAAGTGAGCCCCGGACTGCGCTGCGGTCCCTGGCTCCCCTGATCTCCAGGCTCTCGTTGCCGTTCCCTTCTTCTAAACCCTGCCGTTTCTGTCTTCCATGTCCAGCTCCTTTTTCAAGAAGCGTCTTTCGCCGATCAAGCCCGGCGACCCGATCGACTACAAGGACGTCGATCTACTCAAGAAATTCATCACCGAGCGCGGCAAGATCCTGCCCCGCCGTCTGACCGGCCTCACCGCCAAGCAACAGCGTGATCTCACCAATTCGGTGAAGCGGGCCCGCATCCTGGCGTTGCTGCCCTTCGTGAATCCGGAAGGCTGAGTTCCGCCTTGTCCCTCCAACCGGGCGACCTGGTGGGGCTGATCGGCCCCAAGGGTCCGGAGCTGGCCTTGGTTGAGAGCCTCAGCGGCTCCAGGGCCGCCCTGCGGGTGGGTTGGGATGGGCGTGCCCAGCAGCTTCCCCTGCGCCAACTCGATCGGATCGCCCGATCGCGGGGATCCGAGGCGCCGGCAAGCCGCCTGGGCGAAACCCCCTGGCGGCTGGTGGAGACTGAGCTGCTCGCCCAGCGCCCCACGGTCCGGGATCTCGGTGCCGCCTGGCTGCTGATCGGCGAAGCCGCCTGCGACCTCGAGGAGTTCGTGGCCCTGATCGCCAACGCCGACACCCCAACGGCCCGGGCGGCCTGCTGGCTGCAGTTGCAGCAGCCCGAACAGATATTTTTCCGCTGGCGCAACGGCCAGGTGCAGCCCCGCTCCCTGCGGGACCTGCGCCAGCTGCGGCGGGAGCGGCGGCAGGCCCGCCTCGCCGATCAACGGCGCGAGGCCTGGTTTGCCCTGTTGCGGGCGCGCCAACCCTTGGACCCTGAGGCCCTGGCCCCGCTCCAGCGGGAGCAGCTGGAGCTCTTGCTGGCGGTGGCTAGCGGCGCCAGCGACGCGACCATCCCCCTTGAGCTGCGCCGCGGCCTGCAGCAGGCCCAGTGCGCGCCGGAGGCTGGTCCGATCCGCCATCTGCTGGTGGATCTGGGCCTCTGGCAGCTTCATGCCCTGCCGTCCCTGCGCCGCAGCGTCTGGGAGCAGGGCTTCAGCGAAGAGCTGCTGGCGGAGGCGGAGCGGCTGGTGGCCAGCGCTGACCAGCCCTGGCCGGGCGATGCGGATCGCCTCGATCTCAGCGGCCTGCGTACCTACAGCCTTGATGACGCGGACACCAGCGAGATCGACGACGCCCTTTCCCTGGAGACCAGCGCCGATGGGAGGGAGCGGATCTGGATCCACATCGCCGATCCCGGGCGGCTGATCGCGGCCGACTCCCCCCTCGACCTCGAAGCGCGACAACGGGGCTCCAGCCTTTACCTTGCCGATCGGGTGGTGCCGATGTTTCCGATCCGCCTGGCGGCAGGACCGTTCAGCTTGCGCCAGGGACGGCGTTGCGCGGCCTGGAGCACCGCCGTGGAGCTGGATCCGGAGGGGGCAGTGCTGGACGCCTCGATCCAGCGCAGCTGGGTGCGCCCCACCTACCGGCTCACCTACGGCGATGGCGATGAGCTGATTGAGCTGGCCCCTCCCCAGGACGCCGACCTGGCCCGGCTGCACGAGCTGCTGCAGCGACGGCGCCGCTGGCGGGAGCGCCAGGGGGCCCTGCAGATGGACCAACCGGAGGGGCGGATCCGCTGCCGGGACGAGGCGGCGGAGTTGGAGGTCACCGAACCCTCGGCGGCCCGGGCCCTGGTGGCCGAAGCAATGATACTCAATGGTGCCGTGGTGGCCGAGCATGGCATCCGCCACGGGCTGGCCCTGCCCTACCGCGGCCAGCCCGCCAGCGAACTCCCGCCTGCCGCGGAACTGGATGCCCTGCCGCCCGGACCGGTGCGCCATGCCGCCCTGCGCCGCTGCCTCAGCCGGGGGACCAGTGGGGTGGCCGCGTCCCCCCATTTCAGCCTCGGGCTGCCGGCCTATGTGCAGGCCACCTCTCCGATCCGTCGCTACGGCGATCTGCTGGTGCAGCGCCAGCTGGCCGCCCAGGGCGGCGGCGCTGTGGCCCTCGATGGCCCGGCCCTCTCGGAGCTGCTGAGCGCCTTGGAGACTGTGGTGCGCGAAGGCATCCAGATCTGCCGCGAAGACCAGCGCCATTGGCAGCAGGTGTGGTTCGAGCAGCACCGCGGCGAGCGCTGGGAGGGGCTGTTCCTGCGCTGGCTTCGACCCCAGGACCAGCTGGGTCTGGTGCACCTGGAAGCCCTGGCGCTTGATCAGGCGGCCCGTTGCCCCCCCGGCAGCGACCCCGGCGACGGCCTCTCGGTGATGGTGGAGCAGGTGGATTCGCTTTCGGATCTACTTCGGCTCACGGCTCGCCCCCGTTCGGCTGGTCCTGACCGTTGAACACCTCCAGCACAGAGGCGGTGTCTTTCCTACCTGGATCGAGCCAGGTGCGGCTGGAGGCGGCCCCGTCATGGAGCAACCCAGAGAACCCCGTGCCCCCATTCGGCCCGGATGATTCAGACTTGGAGCCTGAAGGGTCCTGAGACCATCATGAGAATCTCAGGAAAATCGGAGGGGTTGATCCAGCCGGCAACCCTACGGATCAGGTCCTGGGGTACGTTTAGAAGTGATCACATCTGCATTGGTCTGGCCCAGATCCGCAGGGCCACAGGTGAATCCAGTCAACAAGGCATACGACAAGCCAACGACTCCACCAGCTTGAACCGGCGCTTGATGCCAGCTTAGTTGGCCTGGCAACCCTTGGCCTGCTGGCCCCGGTGACTTTCAGGGAAGGTGTCACTCCTTGGCTGCCACTCAGGCGGCCTGGACCAAGGCTAGCGCGAGGATCGGTTCGGGCTCTTCTGGTGGCTTGTTGATCCACACTTCTTCGGGTTGACG
>Ga0247835_1000055_pt1 | contig 137561 bp, 115 predicted proteins | sample LaCtaG_3_FD_189912 | JGI IMG/M metagenome (GOLD analysis project Ga0247835, IMG submission 189912) | Freshwater microbial communities from meromictic Lake La Cruz, Castile-La Mancha, Spain - LaCruzMarch2015_13.5m | ecosystem: Environmental > Aquatic > Freshwater > Lake | place: Spain...
CCTCCGGCTGCAGATCGCGCGACCCCAATCCATAGCAGCCGGAATAGAGTCTGGGCATGTCGCCCTGCTTGTAGGTGGGATACGCCGGATAGGGGAGCGCTTCGCCCTTGCCCACGGCGGCATTTTCAAGGCATTTGGCGAGTGCCGCGCGAACCTCGCGCATGATCGGCAAATCTTCAGCCAACGGCTGATCGGTCCGTTCGAGCACCGCCACACCACGCTTGCCCTGGAGCAGACGGGCGATCAGATCGCCCGGGAAGGGGCGCCACATGGTGAGATTCACCACGCCGACCTTGAGCTTGCGGGTGTCGCGCAGATAGTCCACGACCGCCTCGGCCTGAGTCACCATACTGCCCTGACCCAGAATCAGATACTCGGCGTCATCGATGCAATAGCCGCTGGCCCGCCGGTAGCGCCGACCGGTGAGATTGTAGTATTCGTCCATCGCCCGATCGGCGATCCCCTCGATGTGATCGAAGAAATAGGGACGCTGGCCGGCCACCGCCTGCATATAGGCATCCTGGTTCTGCACCGGGCCGGACAACGCCGGGTTGTCCACGTCCCACAGCATGGGGACGCGCCGCCGGGTTTCTCCGTAGATCATCTTCTGTGCCGGCGTGGGACAAGGAATAATGTCGTCCGGACGACCCAGGTATTCGGCGATCAGTTCACGCTCCGGGACACGCAGCGGCTCGATCAGGTGGGTGGTCAGAAAGCCATCCTGGCCGACCGCGGCGGGGGTGAGCGAGAGTTCAGCCACCTTGCGCGCGATCACGCTCAGGTCCGCGGCCTCCTGGGCACTCTTGCCGAAGACCTGAAAAAAGCCGGTATCGTCGATACAGTGGTAATCATCGTGGCCGCAGTGGACGTTCAGTGACGCCTTGGTGATGGCGCGGGCACCGATGTTGAGCACATAGGGCAGCCGCTTGCCGACCGCCCCATAGAGCGACTCGTGCATGAAGGCCACGCCCTGGGCGGAGGAGAAATTCACCGCCCGCAGGCCGGTCATCGACATGCCGGCGGTCACCGCGGCGGCGGCATGCTCGGATTCGGGTTCGACGAAGATCAGCGGATTACCGGAAATGTTGATGTGGCCGGCAGCCACCTCCTCGGCCCAGTATTCACCCATCTGTGTCGATGGCGTGATCGGATAAGCCCCCGCGGCGTCCGACGCCTCCCGCTCGCACATGATCACGGCCGTGTTGCCGTCCATCGCCATACGAATACCTGGGTATTTGAACTGTTTTTCGTCTTTCTTAGCGGACATGGGGCTTCTCGTGTGGTGGGCTGTCGGCGATCGATTGCCAGCCTTCAACTGATAAAAACGTCAAGGCGCCAAACGCGCCAAGGATCTCTGTCGCGGTCGCGTGTCGACCGGCCGCAAGCACCGCGCTTGCGTTGTCAACGGCGCGGCAACCATCCGAATTGAGCAAACTGGGGGGATGCGGGCAACGTCTGCGCAGACGCCGGCCGCTTCCTCGAAACGGTCAGGCCGTCGGCAAGGCGGCTTTACGGATGACCTTCTTCGCATCCCGCCCCTTGAGCTTGGAGCCATCCGCTTCAAGCCAGACGATCGCTCCCGTCGGGCAGCGTTCGATCGCCACATGGGACGCGAGGGCGTTCTTCGAGTAGTCGATCACCGCCAGATTGTCCTTGATTTCGATCAGACCCTCGGGCGAATCCTGAGCACAGCGGCCACAGGCGGTGCATACCACGTCGCAGTCCGCCTCGGCGACGTCGCCGATGCCATGACTGAGACAGGCAACCCAGAGGCGATGGCTGACCGGGTGCAGACTCAGCAGATTCTTAGGGCAGACCTCGACACAGTCGCCGCAGGCCGTGCATTTCTGTGTATCCACGATCGGCAGACTGAAGCTATCGAGTTTGATGGCGCCGAAATCACAGACCGTCATGCAGTCGCCAAACCCCAGACAACCCCAGGAGCAGCCTTTGCCGCCACCCGACACCAAGGCCGCGCCCCGGCAGGACTTGACCCCGCGGTAGGACGCCTTGGTGTAGGCCACGTGGCTGCCGCCGGCGCAGGCGAGTCGCGCCACCTGACGCTCGGCAAAACCCACGGCGACACCCAAAAAGTCGGCGATGAGCTGATTCATGGACCCGGCGTTGACCGTGCAGGCACCGGGGGCGGCATCGCCGCGGATCACGGACTCGGCGAACTGCCGGCAACCCGGACTGCCGCAGGCACCGCAGTTGGCCCTGGGCAGCAATTCCTCCACTTGATCGATGCGAGGATCTTCAAAGACATAGAGTCGCTTGTTGGCGACAACCAGGATGCCCGCCAGGGTCAGACCAAGGACGGTCATGAAGCCGACGGCGGTCAGGATAGGTTCAATCAGAATGGGTTCCATAGAGGCTTGAGTATGACCCGATCACGGTGAACCGCCGGACGCTACGTCACCTGCGCCGACCCGCGGGACGGGCCTGATAACCGGGCGCTGGGAACGTCAGCCAAGTCGGTAACTGAATGACTCGGGATGGTAATGTTTTATCAACACCAAAATTGTCCTTTTCGTTAATGGTGAGTATAGAAATCAGCAGAAGCGATCCGGCGCGGCCTGATGAAACCTAGAGATCAATGGATGGTCGAGATGTCAACCATTTTAATTACATGGTTTAGCGCCACCGACGATCACTCGGCGCCGACCCCGGAATCGAAGAATCCACTATACGCTTATATTCGAGAATTCTTATTAATCTCAATGAAGAGCCTTGACAGATCGATGATTCGCTGAGTCGCATTCTTGACCGCGCCTCTTAAACCGGGTCCGGCGCAAAATCCGTAATTTCCATCGCATACCACGCCGGGCGCGGTTTAGTCGCGACCGCGGGTCCGGGACGCGTAGCACGGGAGTAAACTCCGCGCTTCTTCATCGCCGACCGCCGCGTCATGGCTCCCCTTGTCCTCACCGTGTTCCTGCTGGTCTATCTCGGGATGATCCTGGGCGGACTGCCGTTCCTGAAGCTCGATCGGACCGGGGTCGCGCTGCTCGGGGCCATCGTCCTCGTGGCGAGCGGGGCGGTGACCGAGGAGGCCGCGCGCGCGGCGATTCATACGCCGACGCTGGCGTTGTTGTTTTCGTTCATGGTGGTGTCCGCCCAACTGCGGCTGGGCGGCTTCTACGACTGTCATTCGCCGACTATCTCGCCCAAGCCGCGCTGCCGACCGGGTTAGGACTGGCGGTGGCCTGGGGCCTGATCCTGGTTCTCACACGCGGGCGCTGGGCACTGCCCGACGGACTGCCCAGGGCCTTTGCCGCCCCGGAGCCGCAGGCCGAGCCCGGCCGACGGCTCGACCGTTGGCAGAGTGCCAAAGGGCTCGCGGTCGCCGCGCTGCTGTTCGCCGCCTTCCTGTTCGTGCCCTGGCCGCGCGACCTGCTGGCCCTGGCCGGGGCCGGATTCCTGCTGACCAGTCGGCGGCTGCACTCCCGGCGTATGCTCGGGCTGGTCGACTGGGAACTCCTAGTGCTCTTCATGGGATTGTTCGTCGTCAACCACGCGCTTCAGGCGACCGGCATCCCGGCACAAGCGGTGACTGAACTCGCCGCCGTCGGCATCGACCTGCGGGACCCGGCGCCGTTGTTCGCCGCCGGCTTTCTGCTGAGCAATCTGGTCTCCAATGTCCCGGCCGTCATGCTGCTGCTGCCGACCGCCACCCACCCGTTGGGCGGCACCCTGCTGGCGCTCTCCAGCACCCTGGCCGGCAATCTGTTCATCGTCGGCAGCATCGCCAACATCATCGTGGTCCAGGCCGCGCAGCGGCGCGGCATCCCGATCGATTGGCGGCGCCATGCGCGCATCGGCGTGCCGGTAACCCTGTGCACCCTCGCGGTGGCCGCGGTCAGCCTGTGGCTGGGGGTGCGGGTCTGAAGGGGGCGCAGCCTGGTGTCCGGTGGGCCTGCGCGTCACTCACCACCAATCCGGCGGTAACCACGGGAGCGCCGCACAGCAGCGCCGCCACCACTACGGGGGTTATCCTCTTTCAGGCCGCTTGTTAGCCCAGGCGATGGAGTACCGCGATGTTTGTACTGTAGGGGAAGCCCTCATGATACGTCCGATCAATCAGGCCATTGTTTGCCAGTAATGATGTAACAGTTTGATAACTGACATTGAAGTTGGCAGCTGCGTCTTCAACGGCTTCCTCAGAAAAATCATTTTGTAAAAACTCTAGCAACCCATTGATAGGGCATAAAAAATCGGCAGAAAATGCTCTCTGATATTTTTGTCTTGCGGTGCCTAGATCTGTGTTAGTCAACCAGCGGCTTTGTCTTCCGTTCAGGTAATCTCCAATAAACCGAGCCAATTCGAAGCGCTTGCTAATTGGGTGCATTTTGCGAGGGACAAACTTTATTGACTTATCGGGGTTCGGTATGCCAACAGAAACACTTGACCTGCCAGCCGGAACCCATTTATCGACATCAACTGATGCAATACCCAACAAATCGCACAAAGATCTAGTATCTATCGGCCCCCCCTCATTTCCAATTGCTTTTCGCACGTGTTGGGCATCTTTTACCGCCTTTTGCCATGGCGCTAATCGTCTATTCTGCGTTGATGTGCTTGGTAATGGAAGCGACGGCTTTCCAATAACCCCGGGGGCCTTGGTCAAGTTCTCGATAGCTCCAAGAGATTCTACATGGGCCGGCTTTCCATAAACCGGTGCAAGTTCCGATAGCGTTGCGTCACCATATCTTCTGCATAACTCAATAGCATAATCCATGATATCTTGCGGGCACTCGTCAGGATCAAATCCCATTTGTGCTTCAAGTTTTCTGTAGCCGAAACTTTCGGAGTCTTGTTGCTCGTCGAGAACAATTTTCCAAAGCTCACTCAATTCCGAATGTGGCAATCCGGTTGCATCGAGCCTGCTAACTACTTTCGAAATAAAATCAGTTATAGAGTTTTGAAAATCCTTAATAGCGATGGACTCTGGAGCACTTAATCCATTCAGGTATCTGGCCGATTGTTGACACTTGCTATCGGAAGGCGTCGACCAAATCTGAATTTCCTCGCCGTCGCTCGCGAAAACTACGCTTGGCCATACAAAGCCGTGACTTGATGCCGCCATTTCATGAGCCATACGCCATTCGATTGTAGGAGTACGTCCATGTGGCGGCAAAGGCTCAAAAATGAGCCGCCACCACGACTGTAAGCACCATATTGCTAAAGGATAGGTCGACACAACTATATTTTCTTGGACAGACTGTGACCAAATGTTCTCGTTCCTTGTCAAATTAGTATCACCTACATGAAGTTCCAGCAGTGACATTGTCTTGCTAACTTCAGGCTCTCCAGTCCCAGGTGTTATCCAGCTCTGACGAAACTCAAGTAGCGCCATTACGCATTTTCCACTCATTGATTACCGCGGATGCGAAAGGATCCGATGACGGCATTGGGTAGCCGTGATACGCTCCCAAATCCGCGTTTTCCAACTGGGCTTCTAAAGGTTCCCCATTATCCGTTAACGCCCAGATATTTTGCGGCCAATCGCTTTTTGCGCTACAACTTACCATCCCCAACTTTAAACCGCGACGTAGATATCGCAGCGCGATCTTGCGGGAGAAAATATTTACAGTGTCGCAGAGTGCTTTTACCGGTCTAGGAGTAGCGGGTGGGGTAAGATTGAAATCACCTGGGTTCTTCTTGTGTTCCGGGTTCCCGCCGTACTTAACCTTTTTTGCCAGTAAGGCAAACGACTTAAGATTGCTCTCGCTTGTGGGCGAAATTTTTCTCTTAGTATTGAACCGATCAGGCCTTCTCTGCATGTGAATTCGATTCCTATTGGCGCAAAAATTCAGCTCAAAATTTCTGGACGAGTACGATTGCTTCTCATTACATCCTCGTTGCTTTTACCCAGGATGAGTCTCCTTGATGAAAGGCTATTGTTCCATAAATTTCGTCATCACTAATGATTTCAAAGTATCCTTGGCCGGAAGCTTCATCTATTATATCTTGACCTGTCCAGGAATATTCAATTTTATTTTTGTCGGCTTTAGCGTCTCTGAAATCAATCTCACCTTTTACATAGCCAAACATAAATGAGCCCTGGTTATTTGGCTTGAACTCGAAATAACCCGCCCCCTGTTCATTAATAAATTTCAAATCCCATTGTTCCATTTCGGTAATTCTCCATTTTCCAATAATTCTGTTAATTGCCATTGCTTTCGTAACTTAATGCCAGATCCGAGTTTGTGAATTGCGCTTTGATTCCACCCGAGCGCACGCTGTGTCAGGGTTCATCACCCGCTCGTGTCCCAGCCCAAACAGTTTCATCATCGTACTTCATCCAGAAACCCTCGGAGCTTCCCGAGTTCTCGAACGTCTCTCTTCTTACATGCTATGGCCTGAGGACTCCGGCTGACATCGGTACTCTCGCGTTGACACGAGCACTTCATTTAGCCTTCCAGCACGTTAAAACTGTCTCCGAATCCCGGGGACAGTTTACTCAATTCGGTATCTGTGGCCAGCGGGGAGATAAGTAAACTGCCCCTGGAACTCAGAACTCTCCGGAATGCGACAAAGCGAGACCTGACACCATCCCCTCGTGCTGACCCCATCCCCTTCGTACTCGACCGGGCTTTCTGCGGAACTAGGAATTGACGACGGGCCACGATCACTACCGCGTCTCGGGGTCGGACGGTTCCGGCTGGTCGGCGAGCAAGCGCTTCAGCCGCTCGATCTCGGCCAACGCTTCGTCCTTGGCGGCCCGCTCCTGCTCTTTGGCCGCCTGCTCTTGCTCCTTGGCCGCTCGCTCCTGTGCTTTTTCCGCCCGCTCCTGCTCCGCGTCCGCCTGCGCTTGCTCCTTAGCCGCGCACTCCTGCTCCTTCGCCGCTCGCTCGTGCTCAGCGTCCGCCCGCGCCTGCTCGACCTCCGCACGTAGATCGTCGAACTCGAGTTGGATACTTTGCTGTTCGCGCAGATAGTCCTGCCGCGCCTGGTAGGCATGGTAGGCGTGTTCTTTCTCGGAGAAGGCCTTCAGTGTGTTCATGGCTCGCCTCATCTCTTGGGTCTGCATCCAGGCCGGCAGGGCGTCCGCGTCCAGGCGCTCCGCCTCGTTAAAGAACTTCAGCCAGCGCTGCTGCTCGGTTTCGACCGCGTCGGCAGCGAATTTGCTGAGCTCCAGCAGCCACATACCGCCGTGGTCCAGAAAGACGCGACCGTGCGGGTCGCGCAACCGGAACTCATGAGCATACTCCGGAGCATCCGGCAACAGCGTCTGACCCAACAGCCAGATCGCATAACTGGGGCGCAGCTTGCGGTAACTCTCGCCCTCCTTGATCTGCGCGCTGTAGAGGTCGGCCCAACCGTAGAGGATGCGCGCCGGCAGATCACGATGATTGAGGAGTTGGATCTCGACCTGATAGAGCTGCCCGGTCGCGTCGCGGGCCTTGACATCGACCACGGTGAGCTTGTCGTCAAGGAACTCCTTTTCGTTATAGGGATTCTGGATTTCCACCGCGGTGATGGGCCGGGGCAGCTCCGCGCCGAGGATGGCGTTGAGGAAGTGGATCAGCAGGTCACGATTGGACTCTGCCCCCAGCAGGGCCTTGAAGACGCAGTCAACCTTGGGATCGATGGGATGGCGCATGGTGACAGTGTAGGCAGGCATCGCCGAGGCGACAAGGGGCGCGGTCCGGCAGCACCACGCCCGGCGTGATGCACCGGCGGCGCGTCTGGGGGCAGTTTACTCAATTCAGGCGCCTTAGCCAGTCAAGAGATAAGTAAACTGTCCCTGGAACTCAAGAGATAAGTAAACTGTCCCTGGAACTCCTCCCTGGAACTCCTCCCTGGAACTCCGGTCCCTGGAACTCCGGTCCCTGGAACTCCGAGTAGTTACCGTCACCTATTTCTTACTTCGTCAGCGGCCAGGAGGCTCTGATCTGCTCGACGCTTCCGTTATAAACATTGATGTCCATGTCAGGCTTGGTTCCCGGTATCGGCTTCTGTAGCAGGATCTCGCTTGAGAATTGCCAGAGCGTATAGCTTGGCCAGAGACCAGACGGGAAGTCGGATACTTTGCTTTTGAATCGGGCATACCAGAGTGGTGTCTTGGCAAACACACTGTCCATGAACTTAGCCGTAATGAGCTTAGCGCTGGCATGGTTCGTGTATAGGACCGGATACCGCCCGGTGCGTTGCTTTACGCGCTGGACAAAGCGGATAGCCTCGTCGGCGTTCATCAACTCGGACGACGCTGCATCCTCCAGATCAAGGGCTATGAGTTCGTCAGGGGTGGGTTTGACTTTGTCGATGTAGTAGTCGGCCTGACGCTCCGGGTTGCCTGATTCACCCCAGTGGTAGGAGCCCCACAAATAGCCTCTCTTTCGGGCCTCCTCCTTACGTGTCAGGTAGCTCGGGTCAAGCTTTCTGGTTCCGATCGTTGCTTTGTGAATAATGGCGACGACGCGCGGTTCGGTCGCCAGTTTATTCCAGTCGATGCTGTTTCCGTAGTAGGGATCGATCACGAGGGCAACCTTAGGGTCGTTCCATGGGGCATCGAATTCCCCAGCCCACGCGAAGGCCGAAGCCGAAGCAAGGACAGTGACCGCAAGAAATTCTGAAATCGTGCGCACGGCGACTCCTGTGTTGTGAACGTTAACGGTTGAGCTGAGCGGCGCGCGCGCCGACGTGTGAGCTTGGCACTTTATCCCTCATGCGTCCGCTCCAGCGAGTTGTTAGATTGCATCTCGCGATCCCGCAAGATCTTCTCTCGCATTGAGTGGGGATCTTGATACTCCTCCGCGAGTTTTGACAGATCAGAAAGGACATCCGAATTCCGGGTCCGAATTCCGGGGACAGTCCGAATTCCGGGGACAGTTTACTCAATTCGGTATCTGTAGCCTGCGGGGAGATAAGTAAACTGCCCCTTGAACCCGGAACTCTCTGGAATGCTACAAAGCGAGACCTGACCCCATCCCCCGCACTGGCCCCTTTTCCCAACCTTGTCTTGACCCTTTTCCCCCGGATCGTAAAGAAGCGAGTTAAGGACTGGAAAGAAGTTGTTCAAGACCACGCCAGGCACCGGCACGAGGCAACCTTTCGAGTGGGTTGACAAGGCCAGCTTCCTGCAGTGTGTACTGCATACGGCCGTAGTTGCACGGAGCGCACGTAACGACCAGGTTGGTGAGTATGTTCTCGCCGCCGCGTGAGTGCGGAACAAGATGATCGTATTGAGCCCACATGCATTGAAGGGCAGCGTGCTGTTCTACGTTCTTGCGACCCCATAGCTGAACTTCCGGGTACAGTTTCCGAATTCGCTCGCGTACTTGTTTCCTGACGACCGGGATACCGCAGAAGCGGCAGTAGTAGCCGTCGCGTCGATGTAGTTCGTGTTGAAGTTGAGCAGACGGCATCCGTTCCGGCGTAGCTGCCACAAATGCTGGTGATGGCAAATATGGCCCAGAAGGCGCGTAGGCGCTTTTCTTCCCCCATAGCGATTCGGTCCACCTACGAACTGATGGCATGTCGGCGCTAGCGAGCAGTGCAGCGGCGTTGGACCTCCGGCCCGCTAGATGTTCACTTACTGCGTCCGCAAGAATTCCTGCTGCGTTTTCGATTTCGGGGATCGGCTCACGCAGACAAAGGCGGGATGGTTGCCTACACTGTGAGTTCATGTGCCCTAACGTGTTCTAGAGTAAAGTTAGTGGTCTGGACTGCACTCAGTCTAGCACCCAAGTATCCTACCGCACCCGCGCCCCGCCGCCAAGAGGGTGTCGAGTCGCTTTGTGTCCGCCACCTGGGCGTTGCCCTCGATCATCGTACCGGCCGGCGCTGGTCATTCGTCGTTCAAGGCTTTAGTCCTTAGCCTGCCGATCCAAGGCTGAAGCTTTGGACTCCGGTCGACCGACTGGCTCGACTGGCCGAAACAATGATCACGGCCTCGCGCCGCATGGGGGACCGCGCAATCGCTGCGGTGTGGGCGGTCTGCGGCGGCGCAATACGGGCGCCGTCGGCATCGGAGCCGGTCCGATCCTGCTGGGCGCCCTATTGCGCCCTACGCCGAGAACCTATCGATCAGCACCCCGTGCCGCAGACCCCGGTCGCTGACCGCGAGACGTTCCTGCGCAAGCTTCGCCATCAGGGTCCGCACGACACAGGCGCCGGCCAGGATCACGTCGGCACGCCCTGGCTGTAGTCCAGGGATGGCGCGGCGCGCCTCCGACGCCAGGCCGGCATAGAGCGCAATCTGACGCTCGACCTCGGCGGCGGTCAGGATTGCCCCCTGGATCAGGTCCGGGTCGTACCGCGTCAGACCGAGACTGACCGCGGCCAGGTTGGTCACGGCACCCCCCATGCCGACCAGAGTGTCCGGCGGCGCGACCCCATCCAGCCGGCTCAGATCCCGGGCAATGGCGGCCAGCGCGGCATCCAGGACCTCCCGTCCGACGACCCCATCCAACCCGAACTGCTCGGTGAAGCGGACCGCACCGACGTCCACACTGAAGCGCTCCAGCACCTGGCCGGCCTTGCCGATGGTGATCTGCGTACTGCCGCCGCCGGTATCGAAAACCGTGACCGCACCCTCCGGTAACCCCACCCCGGCCTGCACCGCGAGATAGGCCAGACGCCCCTCCTGCGCACCGTCGATGACCTCAATGGTTACCCCGCACTGCGTCCGCACGGCGGCGATGAAGGCCGCGCTGTTGCGGGCATTGCGCATCCCCATGGTGCCCAGGGCGACGATCAGCGATGCACCCGCCGCCCGCGCATCCGCCGCCATGTCGCGGATGGCGGCCAGGGTGCGTTCCCAGGCCGCCGGCGCGATCTCGCCGGACTCCCGCAGCCCCTCTCCCAGTCGCGTCACCTCGGCGCGGTCCAGCACCCGCAGCCAGCGGCCCGCGGCATCACGTTCACCGATGTGGAACTTCACCGAGTTGGTTCCCAGATCGATCACCGCATAGCGTCGCCGCGTGTCCATCGGACTAGCCCGCGACCGGCGCGCGCAGCAGGGTCGCGTGGTGTTCCAGCGCCCAGCGGGTCTTGGTCTGCTGCTCCAGATCGCGCTCGGCGCCGATTTCGGCGACAAAGGCCACGAAGCCGGCACTGGCCACCGCGGCCTGAACCACCGGGGCCTTGATCGACAACTCCATCAGGCGCGCGCCATCCTGGCGCTTCCAGAGTTCTGCCGTGATCGGCCACGGGCAGGCCGCGTCCTCGAACTTCCAGCGATGGTGACTTTGATCTCGATGGCATCGACCGTCAATGCGTCGCGTTGCGCGCGCGGCCATTCAGGCATCACCTTAACGCCCCCGGGCGAACAGCCGGTCCAGCTCCCCATGGCCGATCTGGATCCAGGTCGGACGCCCATGGTTGCATTGATCGGCACGCTCCACCCGCTCCATGGCGCGCAGCAGGGCATTCTGCTCATCCAGGGTCAAGCGCCGGTTGGCGCGCACCGCGCCGTGACAGGCCATGGTCGACAGGACCTGATTGACCGCCGCGGTCACCCGGTCGGATTCCCCGTGCACCGCCAGATCGGACAGCAGGTCGCGCACCAGGCGCTCCAGGTCGGCATCGCGCAGCAGCGCCGGAACCTCGCGGACCGCCAGGGTACCCGGACCCAGCCGATCGATCACCAGCCCCAAACGCCGCAGAAATTCGCGCTGCGTCTCCAGCAGATCGGCCTCGCGCGCACTGACCTGCACACTGACGGGCACCAGCAGCGGCTGGCGAACGATCGGGCCGGCACCCCAGGCGTCCTTGAGCCGTTCGTACCCGATGCGCTCATGGGCGGCATGGATGTCGACGATGATCAGACCCTGGGCGTTCTGGGCGAGCAAGTAGACGCCGTTGAGTTGGGCCAGGGCGAAACCCAGCGGCGGGCTGTCGGTCGCCCCCGTGTCCGGCAGCGGTGCCGCCGCCGGACCCGCGGGCGACGCCTGCGGACGCTGGAACGCAAGCCCCGCGGAATAGTGCGCCGCTGACACCTCGGCCACGCGCAACCCCAGGTGTCCGGTGCGCAAGGACGCGGATGATTCCTGCGGCGGCGGCGCGATGAATGACTCGTCCACGGGCGCCGCGACCGCGGGCAGCATGACCGACCCCAAGGACCCCGCCGCCAAGCGCCGCTGCAAGCCGCGATAGATGAAGTCGTGGACCTGGCGCCCCTCGCGAAAGCGCACCTCGTGCTTGGCCGGGTGGACATTCACATCCACCAGCCGCGGCGGCAGCGCAAGAAACAGCACGAAGGCCGGATGCCGGCTGTGATGGAGCACATCGCTGAAGGCCTGACGTACCGCATGGGTGACCAACTTGTCGCGAACCATGCGGCCGTTGACATAGAAGAACTGCTGATCCGGCTGACCACGGGAGAACGCCGGCCGCAGGACCCAGCCGGAGAGACGCAGATCCACCGCCTGTTCGTCCACCCACAGCGCCTGCTCGCCGAAGCCCGCGCCAAGAATGGCATCCAGCCGCCCGCGCACCAGCGCCGGGTCCTCGCCCGCCGCGGGCAGTTCCAACACCGTGCGGCCATTATGTCGCAGCGTGAAACCGACCTCCCGGCGGACCAGGGCGATGCGGCGCACCACCTGGTCCAGGTGGCCGAACTCGGTCTTGTCGGTGCGCAGAAATTTGCGCCGCGCCGGGGTGTTGTAAAAGAGGTCGTGCACGTCCACCGTGGTCCCCGGCGGGTGAGCGGCCGGACGCGGCGGCGCGAGTTCGCCATCGGTACCCACGCTCACCTCGTGCGCACTCCCCTCCCCCGGCGCCCGTGAGATCAGCGTCAGCCGGCTCACCGAGGCGATGCTCGGCAGCGCCTCGCCCCGGAACCCCAGGGTGGCGACCGCGTCCAGATCGTGCAGGTCGGACAGCTTGCTGGTGGCGTGTCGCGACAAGGCCAGGGCCAGTTGCCCGGGCGGGATGCCGCGGCCGTCATCGCGCACCCGCAGGCGCTTGATGCCGCCCTGATCCACGTCGATCTCCACCCGCGTGCAGCCGGCGTCCAGGCTGTTCTCCAGCAACTCTTTCACCACCGAGGCCGGGCGCTCCACCACCTCACCGGCGGCGATCTGATTGATCAGATGATTCGGCAGGACCCGAATGCCGGGGTCAGCCGTCACCCGGGCTCCCTCCAGGGATCGTCAGCACCTGACCCGCGCGAATCACGTCGCCGTCCAGGTTGTTGGCTGAACGCAGTGCCGACAGGCTCACCCCATAACGCTTGGCGATCACGGCCAGCGTATCCCCGGCCGCGATGGCATGTTGACGGCCGCCGGGGGCACTCGCCGGGACTGCCGCGCCGCTGGCCAAAGCCTCCGAAACGGCCTGCTGGGCCGCCTCCGTGGTCGTGCCGCGCACCAGACTGCGCGGCCGGTACTTGTTGAAATACTGCTTGATCCCCGCCAGGATGGCCTGGGCCAGGCGTTGCTGGTTGGCCGCATTGAGCAAGCGTGCCTCCTCGGCCGGATTGGTGATGAAGGCCGTCTCCACCAGCATGGACGGCACATCCGGCGACTTGAGCACCATGAACCCGGCCTTCTGGACCTCCCCCCGGTGCGTGGCACCGAGCCGGCTGAGATTGCTCAGCACCGCCCGCGCGGCGTCCGCGCTGTGTTCCAGCGTCGCATTCTGAGCCATGTCCAGGAGCACGCCGGCCAGCACATCATCACTCGCCCCCAGATCGACCCCGCCGATCAAATCGGCACTGTTCTCTTTATCCGCCAACCACTTGGCCGCCTCGCTGGTGGCGCCGCCGCGGGACAGGGTAAAGACCGAGGACCCCCGCACCTTGGGGTCGGTGAAGGCATCCGCGTGGATCGAGACGAAGATGTCCGCCTCATGCTTGCGCGCCTTGCGCATCCGTTGGCGCAGCGGCACGAACACATCGCCGTCGCGGATCATCACCGGGCGCATCCCCGGCTCCTTGTCCACCAGGGCGGCAAGGCGCCGGGCGATGGCCAGGGTCACGTCCTTCTCGCGCGTGCCGCGGGACCCGATGGCGCCTGGATCCGCGCCGCCGTGGCCGGCGTCGATCGCTACCACCAGATCGCGCGCCGGGCTCGCCCGGCTGCCGGCCGCCGGGCGGGACGCGGCGGCCGCGCGCGCCGCGCTGCCGCCTTTGGCCGCGCCCCTCGGGATCAGGTCCACGACCAGCCGATGTCCGTGATCGGCGTCCGGCGCCATTGGGAAACTCTTCGCCCGCACCGGCTGTTTGAGGTCGAGGACGATTCGCAGATCATCGCCCTCGCGCACACCGCTGCGCAGACCGATGAGGATCGGGTCATCCGCGCCACTCTGGAGCGCCTGACCGGTCAATTCGGCATCCGCGATATCGATCACCAGCCGGTCCGGTCCCTCCAGGGGAAAAATCTTGTGGGTCACGGGCCCACTGAGATCCAGCACCAGCCGCGTCTGGCCCGCTGCCGGGGTCATGCGCACGCCCTGCACCGCCACCGGCCCCGCCGGCGCGGAGAACGGCAAGATGGCGAGGAGCGCGGACAGCACGATGATGAGCAGGAGCTTCACGATGTAGACCCTGTTTGGAGTGCGATTTCCAGGGAGACAGCACTCTGAATATAGCATGGTCGAGAAATTGTTCCGAATATGAATCTGTGTATTAGACAGCTTTCCTCACAACTGATCTGGTTCCCACGCTCCTGCGTGGGAGCAAGTGCGGGCGCTCTGCGTCCGGCGCCAAGACCGGACGCGGAGCGCCCGCCCGGCATTCCCACGCGGAGCATGGGAACGAGAAACACATGGGAGTTGACGGAACGCGCCTAAACCCCGTCGATCGCCGCCGCCAGCGTCTTGACCGCCAGGATATCAAGGCCCTCCACCCCTTCCTTGGGCACGTTCCCGGCCGGTACGATGGCGCGCCGGATGCCGTGCTTGACCGCCTCGCGCAGGCGGTCCGGACCATTGGGCACGGGCCGGACCTCCCCGGACAGGCCCACCTCGCCGAAGGCCACCAGATCGAGCGGCAGGGGACGGTCGCGATAACTCGACAGCACCGCCAGCAGCACCGGCAAATCCGCCGCCGTCTCGCCGATGCGCACCCCGCCCACCACGTTGACGAAGACATCCTGGTTGAACATCGCCACCCCGCCGTGGCGGTGCAACACCGCCAGCAGCATCGACAGCCGGTTCTGATCCAGCCCCAGGGCGACGCGCCGCGGATTGGCGAGCGGGCTCTCGTCCACCAGCGCCTGCACCTCGATCAGCAGCGGCCGGGTGCCCTCCCTGGTCACCATCACCAGGCTACCGGGCACCGGCTGATCGTGACGCGCGAGAAAAATGGCCGAGGGGTTCTTGACCTCCCGCAGACCGCGGTCGCCCATGGCGAAGACGCCCAACTCGTTCACCGCCCCGAAGCGGTTCTTGATTGCCCGCACCAGCCGGAAGGTCCCGCCCGACTCGCCCTCGAAATAGAGCACCGTATCGACCATATGTTCCAGCACCCGCGGACCGGCCAGCGCCCCCTCCTTGGTGACATGGCCCACCAGAAACACCGCCGTATCGGCGCGCTTGGCGAAGCGCACCAACTGCGCCGCGGTCTCGCGCACCTGACTGACCGAACCGGGCGCCGATTGCAGCAGATCGGTATAGAGGGTCTGGATCGAATCCACCACCATCACCCGCGGCGGATCGCGTTCCGCCAGCGCCAACACCCGCTCCACACAGGTCTCGGCGAGCAGCCGGATGCCCGCGCCCACCACCCCGAGACGGCGGGCGCGCAGCCCGATTTGCTGCGGCGACTCCTCGCCGCTGACATAGAGCACCGGATGCTCCGCCCCCAGTGACTCGCACGCCTGCAGCAGCAGGGTCGACTTGCCGATCCCCGGATCGCCGCCCAGCAGCACCACCGAGCCGATCACCAACCCCCCGCCCAGCACCCGGTCCAACTCCCCGATGCCCGTGCTGGTGCGCACCCGCTCCTCCGGGCGCAGATCCGCCAGCGTATGGATCACCGACTCGGTCGGCCCGGCCGCGGCGAACCCGCCGCCCCGTCCACCCGCGCGCGACTGACCCGCAGGCGGGCGGGCCACCTCCTCCAGGGTATTCCAGGCCCCGCAGTCGGCGCACTGCCCGCTCCACTTCGGCTGGGCCGCGCCGCAGGCGTTACAGACATAGGCAGCGCGCGGCCTTTGGGGGTTGGTAGCCATGGGTTTGATGTCCCGACCGTCTGGAGCTTGGTGACCTTGATCGCCGGAATTTAGCACGCGACGACGCGCTGGGCGCGCGAAACGCGAGGCACAGCCGATAGGCTCGCCGTTCCGTCGATGCCTGGGGCGGCGACGGCCAAAGCTGCGTGCCGGGGACGGCAACGACAAGATAGATGTCGCTGGAGTCGGCACCGCGACGGACGCGATCAGCCGACCACGCCCAGCACGAGGAACAGGATGGGGACGATGCCGAGTGCCTTCTGCCAGCCGGGGGTGCGACGCGGCGGCCCGAAGGGGTTGTCGCCCTCGCTGCCGCGCTTGAGCGCTAGCGGTTGTTGGTCCGCGCCGCGGACCCGACGGATCGCGGCCTTGCCGTCCACGGTGCGGACCGATCGCCGCCAACCGCAATGATGACCTACTCGCCACGCGCTGCTTGCTGCGCGCACGGGTCCACAAGCGTCATCCGCGCCCGGCAGCCGACCTTGCGCAGCGCGTTGTCCAGCCGATGCGCCTGGAAGCGATAGAGCGGCAGGGACAAGGCCACCGGCAGGTCGCCGAGCAGCGCGCGGGCGTCCGCCAAGTGCAGTCCGGCATTGCGGTGCAGGGCGTTGGCGCCCTCGAAGCGAGCGTCGTCGCTCAGCACGGACTCCAGCCGCAGTTCCCACCAGGCCGGGCGGACGGCGCGCTCGCCCTGCTCGATGCGGCGCATCCCATCGACAGTCACCAGCACCGCGAGCCGGTCGCCGGCCGCCAGGCGCCAATCGTCCGGCGGCAGCAACCGCGGCGCCGCGCCCGCGCGCTGCAACAGGATGGGCACCATCGCATACCCGTAAGCGGCCTCGGCCAGCAGCAGTCCGTCGAGCGTGTCCCCCGGCTGAACCTGATACTCGGCGATCAGCACGTTCCTGCGGTTGAGCCGGAACACCCCGAGCACGCCTTCGCCCAGCGCCGCCCCGGCGAAAGCATCGGCGGCGACCTCGTAGGCGCACAACACCTCCGCCTGGGGGAGCAGATAGGCCAGATGGTCCGTCAACTGGCGCTCGAAGGTGCGCAGGACCAGCGGGCAGCCCGGGTAGCGCGCGGCGACGGCCAGGCCCGCCTCCAAGTTCAGCAGCTCGTCGTCGGTCACCGCGACCAGACTCTTCGCACCCTCCAGATGGACCCGCCCGAGTGCTTCCTCCAGTCCGGCGACCAGGAGCGGCAGCCGCGGGAGCAGGCCGCGGTCCACCGCCGGATCGAGCGAGACCCCCACGACCGATGCACCGAGCGACTGCAGCAGCGCGGCCACCCGCTGTCCGACCCGACCCAGGCCGATCACTACGACATGCCCCTGGGTGGGAATCGGCGGTCGGCGCGCGACGAACTGGAACTTGGAGGCCAGCAATGCCTCGGTCACCAGGCCGTAGAGCAGCCCGACCAGCGCGATCCCGGACAGTGCGAAGAACAGCCCGATGAGCTGAAACCACCACGGAAACGGGGCGCTGCCCCGCAGGGTTCCGAACACGTCCGCATAGCCGCCGAGCAGCAGGGTGGTGGTCGCGAAGAAGCTCGCGGGCACATCGCTGCCCGCGTCGAAACCGGAGAACAGCGCGGTACCGGTGAGCAGCAGCACGCAGAGGACCAGGCCGTAGACGATACCGACCCGCCGCCGTCGATCCGCGCCGTCGCCGAGCCACAGGCGCCGCCAGGCGTCCCGCGGTCCGCGGGGGCGCCGCAGCTCGCGCAAACGCCGCCACCGCGCACGGGCACGCGCGGCGAGCGAGACCCGCGGCGGGTCGCCGCGGCCTGGGGACGCGGCCTTGGTATCGAGCGAGACCAGGATGTCGCCCGGCGCGAGCCGCGCATCCGGGTCCCAATCGTGAAAGGTATAGTCCGGCGGAGCGCCGCTCGCCGGGATGTGGCGCAGCACCAGTCGACCATCGGCGCAGAGTCGATGCAGCGCACGGTCCACCCGCGGGTCCCCCGCGGCGATGGTCTCCGCGACGGCCCGCATCCATTGCTCGTTGAGCTGAAACCAGCCGACCGTATCGGTGGCCAACGCGGCCATTGCGAACGCCGGAGCCGGGAGTTGGGTCGCCTCGAAGGCGGCGAGATTGCCGAGCTGGCTGGCCAGCAGCCGGTTCAGATTGACCTGGGCCGAGCGCAGCACCAGCCGCGCCCGGGGGTTGAGGCTGCGCACCGCCAGCGCGGTCGCGACATTGGTGTGCTCGTTGCTTGCAACCAGCAGGACGGCCCGGCAGGCGCGCACACCGGCCTCTTCCAGCAGGTCGACGCGACGGCAATCGCCGACCAGCAGCCGGGCGAGCCGGGCGTCCAGACCCGGCAGTTCCCAGTGGGTCGGCGGCTGCTCCTCGATGCCGACCACGGCGACGCCGAAGTCGGTCAGCGTCGCCGCGCACTGTTGGCCCAGGCTGCCCAGACCGCAGACGATGAAATGGCCAACCACGGACGCGGCCGGCTCAGTCGCCGAAGATGCCGTCGGCGCGCTGCGCCGTAGCCGCGGCCAGCAGCCAGCGGTCGAGTTGACCGGGATCCCGGCAGGCGCCGACGCGCACCCTGGTGTCCTCGTCCACCGGGATGCCGCGCCCGGCGAGCAGGTTGAGGACGGCCTGGGCGAGTCCGTCGGCACGGCCCTCCTCGATCCCTTCCGTGCGGCCCTCGGCGCGCACCGCCTCCAGGTTCGCGTAGCCGCAGCGCTGCAAGAGATTGCGCAGCGTCGCCCGGTCGCCGGCCGCCCGGTCGAAAAGCGCATCGACCGGAACCGGATTACGCAGGATGCCGGGCGCCAGGAGGTCCTCCCCCGGGCGCGCGACGCGCATCGGCTGCCCGGCAGCGTAGACCTCGACCCGCCGCGGGCCGGTGAGCCGCGCCACCCAGACCAGCCGGGTGCCGTGGCCGATCAGTTCGGCGATCTTGGTCTGGAGATCAGTCTCGTCCTGACCGGACGCGGCATACTCCAGTGCCAGCGGCGGCACCGACGCGATCCAGCCCCGGCCGGCGGCGGGCTGGGGGCCGACCGCCACATCCGGGGCGCGCAGCAGCCCGGGCTCCGGCGAAAAGCCCGCATCGATGCCGGCCCATTCGACGTCCGGGTCGCTGTCGAGCACTGCCGCGCCCCGCAGGTTGCCGGTGGCATGCACCGGACCGGCGGGGGCGCAATAAAGCGGGTGTCCCGCCGAGAGCTCGTAGCGGTCCCCATCGCGCAATTGGTCGGCGCGGAAGGGACCGGAAATGGGTCTGGGGTCACGCGGGGGGTGACTGGCGCTCATCGTTGGGTCCTCGGCGATCGATACCGGACAGTGGCGCGTGGCTGGGGAACCAGCGGACCTGCCACGGATATCTCAGCAGGATAGCGCAACCCGTGACAAGTCATTCAACCGTGAGCACCTCGCGATCGTCGGCCAAGGCGCGTTTCAGGGCAGGAGACGGCGGCTTGCCGCAACACTGGGGGTCTGCGCTCCAGGTCCGGCCTGACGCCGCGAGCCGCCATCCTGCGCCAAGCGGCAAGCAGGCGACGCTCCCGGTTGACCAATCCGTTGCTCAGATCGGCCGGGCCTCCCCCGCCGACCCGGCCGCGCGCACCTGGCTGGCCCGCCAGCGGGCCAGGTCGTACTCCATCATCGCGGTGGCGCCGGTGGCGACTGCCCCGTCGAAGGCATCCAGGGCCGCCGCCCGATCGCCCGCGAGCCAGGCCCGCTCCCCGATGTGGTACAGCGCCTCACAGCGCCCATCCGCGCGCTCGGGCTGCGGCCGCGCGGCGGCCACCGCCAGCAGATCCTCAGGCGACAACTGGCCGAGCAGCATCCTCGCGATGGGCACGGGCCAGCGGTCAGGGGACAGCGGGGCGATGTACTCGGCCAGATCCCGGTCGGGATCCCCAATCGGCCCGAGCCCGGCACCGGCGAACGCTGCGCCCTCCGGACCGGCGAGGCGCCGCGCGACAATGTAATGGATCATGGGGGCATACGCGTTCGCGGGAGCAAGCACGCGGACCCGGGCGTATTCACCCAGCGCGCCGCCCAGGTCGCCCGCCAGGAAATACGCATCGCCCAGGTAACGATGGATGTCCTCATCCGGTCGGTCCGCGAACGGCTCCAGGCGGGCGATCACACCGGCGAAGTCGCCGACACACAGGAGCGCATTGGCAAGCGGCGCAAAGATCTTGGTGTTCTCGGGCTCACGCTGGTGCACCAGTTCGAGGTCGGCGCGCGCTTCCGGGCAACGGCCCGCCCCGATCAGCGCCCAAGCGCGCAGGACCCGCAGCCGGCTCTGGTCTCCAGCCAGCTCCAGGGCACGGGTGTAGGCGAGCACCGCCTCATCGTATCTGCGGGTGGCCTCCAGCACGTCGCCCAGGTTGCGGTGCGCGACGGCATCCTCGGGCCGTATCCGGACTACATCCCGATAGTCCCGCTCCGCCTCCGCATAGCGTTGGAGACTTTCCAGGACAACGCCGCGCGAAGTGATCAGCGCCGGCTCGTCCGGATGGGTCGTCAGGGCCTGGTCGAGCATCGACAGCGCCCGCTCCGGCGTCCCCAGACGGACGTAAGCGCGGCCGACATCGGCCAGCACAGGCACGTTCTCGTACCAGAGATTGACGATCTCGTCCGCCTCGGCGACGGCGTCCGCGATGCGACCCTGCTTTTCCAGCATCGCCAACCGCTGCGTGCGCGGCGACAAGAAATACTGGGGCCCCTGAGACGCCGCGGCCAAGGCATCCAGTGCCCCGTCCGCGTCACCCTCGACTAGAAGGTCCTTGGCCCGCCGAAGGTTGCGGGCCGGCTCGCGCACCGCGGCCATCAGGCTGGGATCGAACCGCTCGGTCTCGCGCAGGTCAAAGTCCAGCATCGCGAAAGCGAGTTCGGTATCCCCGAGCGCCTGCTGAGCGATGACCATCACGTTCAGCGCCATCTCACGGCGCGCCAGGTCGGGATCGACCGAATGATTCACGGAGCCAAGAACGCCCAGCGCATACCCCTCGCCTGCGCGGCGCAGCAGAATGACATAGGGTGGCGGGCCTTCGATGATCGCCTCATGAAGGTCGCGCGCAAAGCCGAGCACCCGCGCGCGCTCTATATCGGTGTCGTCCACCACATAGAGGTCGCCCGCGCCGCTGATGCGGCCGAGCGGGGCGGTCCGGTTGAAGACCAGCAGCACCGCACCCGCAACCACCAGCCCGGCGATCACCGGCACGGGCAGGGTGCGCGCCTCCCGACGGACGACGCACGCCTTGGCGGAATCGTTGCGCTCACGACGGGTGGCCCGATCGCGTATCTCGGACACTCGCCTGAACCAGGCGCCAAGGGCCATCCCCGCCACCAACCCGCCGAGGTGCCCGATCACACTGACCCCCTCACCCATGCTCGAAAAAAACAGCAGGGCCACCGTGCTCGCCTGGACCACGCCGGCGCGCCGGTTCATCAGCACGCCCCAACGGTCGAGCCGTGTATTCAGCGGCACATGGGCGCCGATCACCGCGAAGATCGCGCCCGACGCACCAGCCGTAATCGTCGCCGGGGCCGCCAGCGCGAGCACGGCCAGCGAACTCGCCACGAGGCCGCCAAAATAAATGGCGAGAAAGCGCCGCGCACCGTACGCGGCCTCTACGGCGCGCCCGAAGTAGATAAGCGCCAAGCAATTGAGGATCAGATGCCCGAAATCCCAATGGAGCCAGGCCACCGTCAGCAGACGCCACCACTCCCCCGCCGCCACCGCCACGTTGAACTCGCCCCCCCATCGGTAGAGACAGCCGTAATCGAGCGCGCAGTCGTGACGCACCACGAAAAAAATCAGGGCATTGACCGCTGCGATGAGGAGTGACAGATAGGGGACAGCGTCGCGACGGATCAAATTGGACGCATCGTTCATGCGACGCCCTCCCGGCGGGATTGTCGGCAGCGACGAATAGTGGGTAAACAACTCCAGAGAAAATGGTCCACCAATTCACTGACTGCCGTCAAGTCCGAAGCGGGCGAATCAGCAATTCCAAATTTGGGCGGCATCGCGCAACCCCTCGTGAGCCCATTCCGGAAGGGCCGGGCGGTTGGTGGATCGCCGCCGAGCCGGAATTACACTTCATCCACAATACCGAGTTGCCCTCCCGGGAGGACTCGCTGGCGATCGATGAGGGATGTCGGGCTGGACCACGTCGGACTCCGAGAGCTTGACATCCGTGGGGGCGAGGAACGGGCGACAAGGTCGGCCCCGTAACGGCAGCTCGATCCGGATGGACAGCCGCAGCACCACGTCCTGATGGTTGATCGAGGGCGCTGGCGACATGGCGTAGGCGACGCCATCGATCAGCTCCCAACGCGCATCGTCGGGCCAGGATCGGTAATCGCTCCAGGTGAAGCGCTCGGTGGGCTGGGCGGGTGCGATCAGGGGCATCGAAGGGCTCCGATTGGATGGTCCGATCTCGTTACGAACGGCTCAGTGCATCTCCTCGCCGTAATAGTTGTCGGTGTAATTCTCGAACTTGGTGTACTTGCCCAGGAACGCGAGCCGCAGGGTGCCGATGGGGCCGTTGCGCTGTTTGCCGATGATGATCTCGGCCACGCCTTTGTCTTTGCTCTCGACGTTGTAGACCTCGTCGCGGTAGATGAAGACGATCAGGTCGGCGTCCTGTTCGATGGCGCCCGACTCGCGCAAGTCCGACATCACCGGCCGCTTGTTGGGCCGCTGCTCCAGACTGCGGTTGAGCTGCGAGAGCGCCACCACCGGCACCGACAGTTCCTTGGCCAGGGCCTTGAGCGAGCGGGAGATGGCGGAGATCTCGGTGGTGCGGTTCTCGTTGGAGCCCGGCGCCTGCATGAGCTGGAGATAGTCGATCACCACCAGCCCCAACCCGCCTTGCTCGCGCTTGAGCCGGCGGGCGCGGGCGCGCAACTCGGTGGGCGACAGGGCCGGAGTGTCGTCGATGAAGAGCGAGGCGCCGGCCAGGATGTTGACCGCGGAGGTGAGGCGCGGCCACTCGTCGTCCTCCAGCTTACCGGTGCGCACCCGGTGCGAGTCGATCCGCCCGAGCGACGCCATCATGCGCATGGCGAGCGCATCCCCCGGCATTTCCATGCTGAATACCGCGACCGGATAGCGGCCCTGAATGGCGGCATGCTCCGCCAGGTTCATCGCGAAGCTGGTGTTGTGGACGCAGATGTCGTTGGCGATGAAGTTGTGTGTGTCGGGGATGGTCAGGTCATAGACCCGGCGCAAGCCGATCGGCTCAATGGCGACGATCTCGTCCCAGTAGAGGTCGCTCGCGGCCAGGTCCTCGAGCCGCCGATCGCCCAAGGCCCCGGCGAGGCGAACCCGCTCCAGCGCCGTCTCCTTGGAGAAGATGCCGATCTCGGCCAGGAAGGTCTCGATGGATCTGGAGTCGGTGATGTCCAATTGCCAATAGCGCGCCGGCCCATTGGGACCCTTGATCTGCCGCAGCCGCCGTTTGGCGATGATCCCGAAGCGCAACAGCAGGTGTTGAACCTGTCGGCCGAGCCGGTCGCTGACCGTGGCATAGCCGAGTTGCGACTGGCCGGTGGCGAGCACCGTCGCCCAGCCATCGGTGGCAAACAGCCGATTGAGGAACAGCGCCATCTGGTCCTTGGGCAGCCGAAAGACTGGCGTCGGGACAGACTTGTCGTGGGCGTTGCGGCCCCACAAGCCGAGCGCGTCGAGCCAGCGGGTGAGCGCATTAGGGGCGTTCTTCGCGGCGCTGTCGCGCCCCTGCGGCACCCAGGCCGCGATCGCATCGGGAAACAGTCGGCTAATCCCGTCGACGAGGGTGGCGTTGGGCATCGCGCGACCCTGGGTCCAGTTGCAGACGCTGGCCGGACTGGCACCCAGTTCCAGGGCCAGATCCCGCTGGGACCAGCCTAACCGCGCGATCGTCTCCTTGAGCGACTGACCGAAGCGGACGCGGCGCTCCCGCAGATCAACCAGGTCCGCGGCAACGGTGATATCCGTCGGGCGCGCGGCGCGCTTGCGGATTACGGCACAGACCCCGCCGAACGCGCCGAGCGCGGCCACAAAATCGGCCTGGATGCGCGGGTCCGCGTTGGTCAGCTTGGGCGAGCCGGCCGTCAAACCGCCGTCGCCCAGCAGGTAGCCGAGGAGACGGACCTCGCAGTCGCGCATGGGGGTGTCGCCGAAGACCGGCAGACGCCGGGGCACGGCGACGGCCTCGCCAGGGGCCAGTTCCAGCAGCGGACGCCATCCGGTGGCGGTCAGATACGGGTGACTGGCGGTGGTTTCGATCTCACGGCCCAGGCGGGTGGTGACCCGAAAGACGGGCTTCATGCCGTCATCGACGTACGCGCTCGGCTGCGTCTGATGCAGACGCCAGTCATCCCCCAGAGTCAGCAAACGCGCCTGGCGACGCTGCACGACTGTCTCGATGGTTTCCAGGCTGCCGTCCGCCAACAGCACCTCGGTGCCGGCCTCCACACACTTGCCCATCGACGGCCGCCCCGCCACGATGATCAGATCCGAGGGCTGCAGCCCGGAAGTCATCATGTCGAAGTCGGTGAAGCCGGTGGAGAGACCGGTGATGGGCTCGTCGCGCCGGTAGAGGTCGTCGATGCGCTCGACCGCGCGGGTCAGTAGCGTCTTGATGGGCTGGAAGCCGACGCCGCCGCGGCTTTCCTGTTCGGCGATTTCAAACACCCGCTGCTCCGCCGCATCCAGCAGTTCCGAGGCTTCGCGTCCGCCTGGGTTGTAGCCGCTGTCGGCAATGTCGGTGCCCGCGGCGATCATTTGCCGCAGCACCGAGGTCTCGCGCACGATCTTGGCATACGCCTTGATGTTGGCCGCGCTGGGGGTCTCGTTGACCAGGGTGCCGAGGTAGGAGAGCCCGCCGGCCGGCTCCAGTTGCTCGGTGCGCTCCAGGGTCTCGGCCAGGGTGACCACGTCGAACGGCTGATCCGCCTCCGCGAGCTTCGCGATCGCGCGAAACACCAGACGATGCTCACGCCGATAGAGGTCGCGCTCCACCACCATGTCGGCGATCCGGTCCCAGGTGCTGTTGTCCAGCATGAGACCACCGAGCAGCGACTGTTCGGCGTGGATGTTGTGGGGCGGTGTCCGCAGGCTGTCGGTTGCGGAGTCGGCATAGGGGACCAGGAATTCCTGATCGGTCGGTTCAAGCATGTTCCCCCCAGGGCGGGCGGCGGGCGCGCGCGGCATACCGGCAGCGTGCCGATCGTCCGCGCGACAACCTGATGAATGGCAAAGCCCACCCTGGTGCCGCGCGGTCAAGCGGATCGGCGCACCATCAGTCGGGGGGGAGGGATCGATCGGCAGGGATCTTCGCCCCGCCCGCGGACGCGGGCAAGGGGCCGATCGATCATCCTGGGAAGCACAGCCGACGGTCAGCCCAAATCCGGCAATAGCCCACGCCAAGGCGCCAAATTCGCCGGGAAATAGCGCCGGCGAACGTGATCGCCGGACGTAGGGGCGGGCATCAAACCCGCCTCTACCCGACTGTGAACCCGATTTCCGCCGCGGGACTGCGGCGGCAGCCGAGGGTCAAGGCCGCGATCAAGCCTCGGGGACGATGTCCACCGTGACGGTCGCGTCCACGTCGGTGTAGAGGTGCAGGGTCACCTCGAACTCACCGGTGGCGCGGAACGGACCGCCCGGCAGGCGGACCTCGGCCTTGGTGACCTGGACACCCGCGGCGGTCAGGGCGGCGGCGATGTCGCCGGTGCCGACCGAGCCGAACAGGCGACCTTGCTCACCGGCCTTGCGGGCGATGGTCACACGGGTCCCCGCGAGCGAGGCCGCGCGCGTCTGTGCGCTCGCCAGGTTGTCGGCCGCGGCGCGCTCCAACTCGGCGCGGCGCGCCTCGAAGGCCTCCAGATTCTTGGCCGTGGCGGTCACCGCGAAACCGCCGGGAACCAGGTAATTACGGCCGTATCCGGGACGCACCTTGACCTTGTCGCCAAGTGCGCCGAGCCGACCGACATTCTTCAGTAGGATGACTTCCACTTCTCTTTTCCTCAGTCTCTTGGGGGACCGCCCCGGATGCGGCCGCCGCGCGCGCGGCCCTCAGCCGGGGCTGGGGGGGCGCCGTCCGCGACGGGCACGCAGATCGGCCCAGATATCCACCAGGCCCAGACACGCCACTAAGATTTCGGCGTGGGGCATAAATACAACCAATAACACGTAGAGACCCACCAACCAACCGCGATGCAGGCCATAGGCCGCATGCAGGGTGTGGATCACCGCCAGCCCCTGCAACAACCACAGGGGGGACAGCACGATCAGTAGATCCGCGACCAAGCCGGGACCCCGCGTGAAACCGATCAGAGCAACCAGCAGGACACCGATGGCGCCGAACGCCGGATGCAGACGCAGGGTCCGGAATTCCGCTCCAAAGCCGCCGGGATTATAGAGCGCGGCCTGCCACCAGCGTCCGATGAACAAGCCCAGGAGCACCTGCAGCAGCAAGCCGGCGGCAAAGGTCCCGGTCATCCAGCGCGCCAGTTGAGCAAACAGCGCCTGCGCATTCGCCGCATCGAAGAGGCCGTCCTTGACCACGGTCTGGCTCAAGGGCTCCAGGAAAGCAGTCCAATAAGCCACCGGGTTGGCCGTCAGCACGTAAAACAGCAGCACCAGAACGACCCCGGCCAGGCCCGCCATCTGAATCGCGAACGCCAGCGACCGGGAAAACCGCAACGCGACCCCGAGCGCCCAGACGGGCAGCCAGAGCACCGCGACGACGACCAGGGCCGGCCAGGGCGACCCGAGGACGAATACGCACGCGAGCGTGCAGACCGCGGCCGCCATCGCACCGACCAGAGCGCCGGCCTTGGCCCCGCCGCGCAGGGTGACCAAGGCCATGGACGCGCTGCTGAACAATCCGATCAGCGGAAAAAACAGCGCGAACAGACCGGTCGCACCAGTCACCAGGGCCGCCTGGAGCGGCCCCCGCATGATGAGTGCGGCCAGGGCTTTCATGGGTGGCAAGCGGGCACTGCACTGGAAACCGATCGGCGTCTGCCGGCCACGCGCTCACCCACACGGCGCGCCGCGCGGGTGCCGCCGCGACGCCCCATCAGTGCCCGTCGGTGTAGGGCAGCAGCGCCAGGAAGCGGGCGCGCTTGACGGCTTGGGCCAGTTGCCGCTGGTACTTGGCCGAGGTTCCGGTGATGCGGCTCGGCACGATCTTGCCGGACTCGCTCACGTAAGCCTTGAGCAGGTTGAGGTCCTTGTAGTCGATCTCGGCGATACCCTCGGCGGTAAACCGGCAGTAACGCTTACGGCGAAAGAAACGGGAGCTGTTTTCCATGATGTGCTGTCCTCAGGTGGGGTTGCTGCGCCTAATCGTTGTCTGCATCGCCGCCGCCGAGCGGTTCCGGGCGCTCGCGCTCTTCGCCGGTCTTCACCAGCGCGGACGGCTCGGTGACCGCGGCGTCACGCCGGATGATCAAGTTACGCAGCACCGCGTCGTTGAAACGGAAGGCGCTCTCCAATTCGTCGATCGCCTCCTGGTCACACTCCACATTCATCAGGATGTAGTGCGCCTTGTGCACCTTGTTGATCGGGTAGGCAAGCGGACGCCGCCCCCAGTCCTCGAACCGGTGCACCACACCGCCGCGCTTCTCCAGATTGCCGCGGTAGCGCTCAACCATGGCCGCCACCTGTTCGCTCTGGCTCGGGTGAACCAGAAATACCACTTCATAATGCCGCATCAACTGCTCCTCACGGATTGACAGCCTCCCGCTCGACGTCTTGGAATGACTGGGCGGTGAGGCAAGGAGTTTCCCGGATCGCGGGAAACCGCGCATTATACGCAGAAGCAGCACCGCGTCAAAACCTTCGGTTCGTCATCGCATCCTTCGGGCTTGCTGGTCGCCGGGCGGGTTCCGCCGTCGCTGGGGCGCCTGGTGGAACGCGACCCACATCAGGTTGCGGCGGCGCTCAGTGACCTGGCGGGCCGGCGATGCGGTTGTCCGCACCCGTCGGCCTTCCCGGGAGTTGACGCAGCAAATAAAAGGCGCAACTCTGCGTGATTATCCCCGGCAATCGGCACCTCGCGACATCTGTCGCTGGGGCCGCCGACCGTCCCGGCCCACGCGGAGATCGTACGACGATGAGCAGCATTCCAGCGCCGGAGCAGGTCCGGCGCCCGCTTCAGGTCCCACCTCACCCCCACTGGCCCGCGTTGACCGACGACGCCAAGACCGCGCTCAAGGAGCGGATCAAGTCCCTGCTGGCGCAGGAGCGTGCGGTCCTGGTCGCTCATTACTACACCGACGCCGACCTCCAGGCGCTGGCGGAAGAGACCGGCGGCTGCGTCGCCGATTCACTGGAGATGGCGCGCTTCGGCGCGGCGAGCGATGCCCGGACTTTAGTGGTCTGCGGCGTCCGTTTCATGGGCGAGACCGCAAAGATCCTCAACCCCGAAAAAAGTGTGCTGATGCCGGATTTGGCAGCCACCTGCTCACTCGATGAGGGTTGCCCCGCGGACGCTTTTTCCGCCTTCTGCGACGCTCACCCGGATCACCGGGTGGTGGTCTATGCCAACACCAGTGCCGCGGTCAAGGCACGCGCCGACTGGGTGGTGACCTCCAGCATCGCGTTGCCGATCGTTAAGCACTTGAAGGCACTCGGTCAGAAGATTCTGTGGGCGCCGGATAAGCACCTGGGCCACTATGTGGAACGGATGACGGGCGCCGACATGCTCCTGTGGGACGGGGCCTGCGTCGTCCACGAGGAGTTCAAGTCGTTTGCCCTAGAGCGGGTGCGAAAACTGCATCCGGGAGCGGCCGTGCTGGTTCACCCGGAGGCCCCGGACGAAATCGTTGATCAAGCCGACGTGGTCGGCTCCACCACGCAGTTGATCCGCGCCGTCACCGAGCTGCCGAACCAGGAATTCATCGTCGCCACCGACGCCGGGATCTTCTGGAAGATGCATCAACTCGCTCCCCACAAGACCCTGATCGCCGCCCCGACCGCCGGCGAGGGCGCCACCTGCGAGAGCTGTGCGCACTGCCCTTGGATGGCGATGAACGCTCTGCAGAACCTGGAGCAGGTGTTGCTCACGGGGGCGCAGGAGGTCCGCATTGATGAGGCCGTGCGTCAGCGCGCCGTCGTCCCGATCCAGCGCATGCTCGACTTCGCCCGCACCCAGGGAGTCGGCGCACCCGTCCGATCCGCCTGAGGTCGTCGTGGGTTGGGTCAACGCGGCCTTGAGCATCGTTCCTTCGCGCATTGGAGGTCGAGGTTTGACCGTGAAAGTCGCGCCGACAGCGCGCTCACTCGCTCCCACGCTCCAGTGTGGAAGTGTCGTGCGGGCGCTCCGCGTCCGGTCTGCGCAATGGACGCAGAGCGCCCGCACCTGCTCCCACGCTGGAACCTGGGAGCCAGAGTCAGTTTGGCATTGGCGACGCGGCCGCGGCACCTTGGCAAACCCCGTCGCAATGCCGTACCATCCAGACGCTTTCCAGGTGAATCGCCCGTTCACCCGACCGCAAACCATAACAACAATCGGAGCCGCGACCCAGGTCCAGTCTGCAGCCGCACTGCAGACCAGACGCGGGTCGTCGTCACCGCTCACCGCTGCGAGGACCCCATGTCTCATCCCCCGAGAGGCCCAGGCGCCGGCTCCCTGATGAAGCGCAGCGACGTGCGTTCAGTCACGACTTAATCACGCTTTGCTGTTTTACGAATGCAGGGGAGACGCCCCGTGGGCGGCCCCCGGTCTGCATCGCGGAGGGACGCCTCCGCGCGAACGCTACGCCTGTTACAAACCATCAGGAGGTCATATGGCCAATGCACCAACCAGACTGGCCCTGCTCGCCGGGGCCCTCGCGCTGGGCGTCGGTTTCATCACTCAAGCGGCGGATGCCCCGGCCGCGCCGGCACTGGTCTCCGGCGCCGGCGCCGCCATGCTCGCCGAGACCTGTGCCGGCTGTCACGGCACCGACGGGGCGAGCGTAGGTCCCGCATCGCCGACGCTGGCGGGCATGGACGCCGCTTATTTCACTGAACTGATGCAGGGCTTTCGCGACGGCAAGATCTATTCGACCATCATGGGTCGCATCGCCAAGGGGTATTCGGACGAAGAGTTCGAACTCATGGCCGGCTATTTTCACGGGAAGCCCTATGTTCCCGCGAAGCAACCGTTCGACCAGGCACTGGCCGCCAAGGGCAAGAAGTTCCATGACAAATTCTGCGAGAAATGTCATAGCGAGGGCGGCGCGCCCCTGACCGGCGAGGCCAAGGCGAAAGCAGAGGGTGAGGCCGAAGAAGAGGAGGAAGGCGAGGAATCAGGCGGAGAGGAATACCAGATCCTCGCCGGCCAGTGGATCCCCTACCTGGTCTATGCCATGGAAGATTTCCGTGCCGATCGCCGCGAGATGCCCAAGAAGATGAAGAGCAAGCTCAAGGATCTGATCACGAAGGAAGGCGAAAACGGCCTGATGGCGATCTACGCCTACTACGCCAGCCAACAATAAGCGCCCGAGGAGTCGAACCAGATGAAGATGAATCGTCGTGATTTCGTTAGGGCCGCCGGCGCGGCAACTGCCGTTGGCCTGATCGGCGTGCCCCACTTGGCGCTGGGTGCCGCCAACCAGGTCGTGGTGGTCGGCGGCGGCACTGCCGGCGCCACCGTCGCCAAATACATCAAGCGGTTGGACCCGAGCATCGAGGTCACCGTCGTCGAGCCCAACCCGGTTTACTATACCTGCTATTTCAGCAACGAGGTGTTGAGCGGCGAGCGTACGCTCGACTCGCTACGGGTCGCCTACGACGGCCTCAAGGCGCTCGGCATCACCATGGTGCAGGACTCGGCCGAGTCCATCGACGCCGCCAAGAAAGTCGTCAAGACCGGCGGCGGCAAAGAGTTAGCCTATGACCGCTGCGTCGTCGCCCCCGGCGTTGAATTGCTGTTCGACAAGATCGAAGGCCACAGCGAAGCATCCGCCGAGACCCTGACGCACGCCTGGAAGGCCGGCGAACAGACCAAGATCCTGCGCGGCCAGTTGGAGGCCATGGCCGACGGCGGAACCGTCGTCATCACCGCCCCGCCCAACCCGTACCGTTGCCCCCCGGGGCCGTACGAGCGGGCGAGCCAGATCGCCATCTATCTCAAGGCCCACAAGCCCAAGTCCAAGATCATCATCCTGGACAGCAAGTCCCAGTTCTCCAAGCAAGGGCTCTTCACCCAAGCCTGGGAGAAATTCTTCCCCGGCATGATCGAATGGCGTCCGGGTCCGGACGCCGCGGTGGTCAAGGTCAGCGCCAAGGGCATGACCGCTGAGACCAGTTTCGGCGACGAGATCAAGGCCGACGTGCTCAACGTCATCCCGCCGCAGCGGGCCGGCAAGATCGCGCAGGCCGCGGGCCTGGCCGATGACCAGGGCTGGTGTCCGGTGGATGCCAAGACCTTCGAGTCATCCCTGGCCAAAGGCATCCATGTCATCGGCGACGCGTGCATCGCCGGGGCCATGCCCAAGTCCGCCTATTCGGCCAACAGCCAGGCCAAGGTCTGCGCCGGGGCGGTGGTCGCCCTGCTCAGCGGCAAGGAAGTCGGCGTGCCGTCCTACGTCAACACCTGCTATTCCATCGCCGGACCCGAGTGGGGCATCTCGGTGGCGGGCGTTTATAAGGTCGCGGCCGACGGCAAGATCGCCGAGGTGCCCGGCGCGGGCGGTCTCACCCCCATGGACGCGCCGGACTGGGCGCACAAGCGTGAGGTCGCATACGCTCATAGCTGGTACAAGAACATCATCCAGGACAGTTTTATGTAAATCGCCACAGGCCTCGGCAGGCCCGCCGCGAGCAGGCGCGCCTGCCGTCTTGATCGTTGTCGTTGTCGAAATCGAGTTTGTGATACCCGCGAGAATCCTCTCGCACCGCGTCGTTATCGGGCTGTTCATGCGCCATGCGAATCGCTTCTCCGATTACGACAACGACAACGACAACGGCAACGGCAACGAGTGTATCGTTTCTTTTCCGACGCGTTACTTATGATTCGCCATTTAACAATCACTCAACTGGTGGAGAACACCGCCGACGCCATGGGGCTCCTCGGCGAACACGGTGTTGCCTGGTTCATTGAAGCCGATGAGCACTGTGTGCTGTTCGATACCGGACAGGGCCAGACGTTGCGCCACAATGCCGGGCGACTGGGTCTCTCACTCGAACGGGTGGAGGCCATCGCGCTGAGTCATGGTCACTATGACCATACCGGCGGGCTGATGGACGCACTCGCGATGACCGGCGCGGTCCACCTCTATCTGCATCCCGCGGCACTGGAGCCAAAATACAACCGTGATGGACGCGCGATTGGTACGCCTTTCCCCGACGCGGACACTCTGAGGGCACACACCCGGCGCCTGATCATGACCAGCGAGCCGATCCGCATCGCACCGGGGATCGGCCTGACCGCAACAATCCCGCGCCGCCATGCAATTGAAGACACCGGCGGTCCCTTCTACCGCGATCCGCAACGCGGCCAGCCGGACCTGATCCCGGACGATCAGGCGCTCTATCTGGATAGTCCGGCAGGGCTGGTGGTGCTGCTTGGCTGCGGTCACTCCGGTGTCGTGAACACACTGGAGCATATCCAAGCGCTGACCAACCAACGGCCGATCCATGCCGTCATCGGCGGCACCCATCTGCTGCACGCCGACGCCGACCGCCTGGCGTTCACCGCGCAAGCATTGGAGCGGTTCGGCGTCGCTTATCTCGCGCCGATTCACTGTACCGGTCGCCCCGCCGCCTGCTACTTCCGCGACCGCTTTCCCTCTCAGTTCCGTGAATCACCGGTTGGTACCAGACACCAGTTCGGTTAGCCCGGGCGCCAATCGACCCGCGGACTGATCACCCCACTCACAATTCACCGAGCAACTGGACACGACCGTTGTCGTCAACGCCCTCCAGACGCACTGTGAAGCCCCAGAGACGGCGGATGTGACGTAACATCTCGTCCACTGACTCACCCAAGGGGCGGCGGTTATGCCGATAGTGGCGCAGCGTCAGGGATCGGTCGCCGCGTCGATCAACGTTGAAGACCTGAATGTTCGGCTCCCGACTCCCGAGATTGTACTGCTCGGCCAGGGCCTGACGCACGGTACGGTAACCGCGCTCCTCGTGGATCGCGGTGATCTCGATCGCCTCTGCCCGATCGTCGTCACGAACGGTGAATAAGTGTAGATCACGAATGAGCTGCGGTGAGAGATACTGGGCAATGAAGCTCTCGTCTTTGAAGTTGCGCATTGCGAAATCGAGGACCTTGCGCCAGTCCCCACCCGCGATATCCGGGAACCATTCGCGGTCCTCGGCGGTGGGCGACTCGCAGACCCGGCGAATATCGCACATCATGGCAAAGCCGAGCGCGTAGGGATTGATTCCGCTGTAATAAGGCGCATCGAAATTCGGCTGAAACACGACCCCGGTATGGGACTGGAGGAATTCCAGCATGAAGCCATCGTTGACGAACCCCTCGTCATAAAGACGGTTCAGCAAAGTGTAGTGCCAGAAGGTCGCCCAGCCCTCATTCATCACCTGCGTCTGGCGCTGGGGATAGAAATACTGGCTTACCTTGCGCACGATACGCACGACCTCACGCTGCCAGGGCTCCAGCAGCGGCGCATTTTTCTCGATGAAATAGAGCAGATTCTCCTGGGGCTCGGCAGGCCACCGAGCGTCGTCATCCGGCGCGCCGTCATCGCCGAAAGTCGGGATAGTACGCCACAGATCATTGACCTGCGACTGGATATAATCGGCGCGCTCGGCCTGCCTGCGCTGTTCCTCCGCCATCGTGATCGGCGACGGCCGCTTGTAGCGATCAACGCCATGATTCATCAAGGCGTGGCAAGAGTCGAGCAGCAGTTCCACCTCCGCCTGGCCGTAACGCTCCTCACAACTGGCGATGTACTTCCGGGCAAACACCAGATAGTCGATGATGGCGTCGGCGCTGGTCCAGGTCCGAAACAGATAGTTGCCCTTGAAAAAGCTGTTGTGCCCGTAACAGGCATGCGCGATTACCAGCGCCTGCATGGCCAACGTATTCTCTTCCATGAGATAGGAGATGCAGGGGTCGGAATTGATCACGATCTCATAGGCGAGACCCATCTGACCGCGGCGATACGTCTGTTCCGTGCTGACGAACTGCTTGCCGAACGACCAATGATGATAATTGATCGGGAGGCCGACGGAAGAATAGGCATCGATCATTTGCTCGGAGCCGATCACCTCGATCTGGTTGGCATAGGTGTCCAGCCCGAAAACGTTGTGCGCGAGATGCCCGATTTCCCGGTCGAACCGTTCAAGCAGCGGAAAGGTCCACTCGGAGGAATCGGAAATGATATGACGGCTCATGCCGGCTGCCTCTTGAACAAATCCCTGAATACGGGAAAAATATCCTCGGGGCCATCGATTTCGCGCATGGCGAAATGACGATGGGCACCGGCGATCTCCTGATAGGCGTACCACAGACTCTGATGCTGGCGAGGGGTGATCTCGACATAAGCGAAGTAGCGCATCAGCGGCAACAGCTTCTCGGCCAGCAAGTCGCGGCATACCACCGAATCGGAATCCCAGTTGTCGCCGTCCGAGGCCTGTGCGGCATAGATGTTCCACATGCTTGAATCGTAACGCTGACGCAGGACATCATAGGCCAGGTTGAGCGCGCTCGACACCACGGTACCACCCGTCTCCCGCGAATAGAAGAACTCCTGCTCGTCGACTTCCTGGGCGATGGTGTGATGGCGGATGAAGACCACTTCGATGCGGTCGTAATTACGCTTCAGGAAGAGGTACAGCAGGATGAAGAACCGCTTCGCCAGATTCTTGCGCGCCTGATCCATGGAGCCCGACACATCCATGATGCAGACCATCACCGCCTTGCTGGTCGGCTCCGGAAGCTGGACAAAGCTCTGGTAACGCAGATCGAAGGTATCGATGAAGGGCAGCGCGGCGATGCGCGTTCGCGCGCGGTCCAGTTCATCGCGTAAGGCCAGGACGCGCGGGTCGTCCTCGGCAACGCCGCGGGCGCGCAAGGCTTCCAGTTCCGCTTCGATCTCTTTGATGCGGCGACGATGAGGCGCGCCCAGGGCGGTACGGCGCGCGACTGCGCCCTTGAGCGACCGGACGACATCGATATTGGTCGGGGCGCCACTGGTGCGATAGCCGGCCCGCACGCTCTTGAACTCGGTGCTGCCGACCAACTGGTTGCGCACCAGATTGGGCAACTCCAGATCGTCGAACAGCAGATCCATAAACTCCTCGCGCGACAGGTCGAAGATAAAATCATCCTCGCCCTTGCCGCCCCGGCCGGCTTTCCCCTGACCGGAACCGCCGCCCGCGCCGCCTTCGGGCCGCGGGACTTTATCTCCGGCCATGAAGTCCTTGTTGCCCGGGTGAACCTGGTCGCGGGTGCCACCCTGGCCATGATGAAATACCGGCTCGGAGATATCCTTCGACGGGATGCCCACCTGCTCGCCCGAGTCGACATCGGTGATGCTGCGCTTGTTTACGGCATCCGCCACCGCGCGCTTGAGTTGCGTCTTGTAGCGCTTGATGAAGCGCTGCCGGTTGACCGCGCTTTTATTCTTTCCGTTCAGACGCCTGTCGATGAAATGAGACATGGGGTGATGTGCCTGCTCTAACGCCTGTTCGCCCGCGGGTGCCGGGCGCGTGATTCGCACCGCCGGAGCGGGCGCGCCCGGCCCACTGCGCCGACCGCGCGCAACGCCCCTATCTTATTGCGCCTTGCGCACCCGCAGATACCATTCCGACAGCAGCCGGACCTGTTTTGCCGTGTAGCCCTTGTCGGTCATGCGGTCGACGAACTGATTGTGCTTCTTCTGGTCCTCGACTGACGCCTTGGCATTGAACGAGATGACCGGAAGCAACTCCTCGGTGTTCGAGAACATCTTCTTCTCGATCACGACCCGGAGCTTCTCATAGCTGGTCCAGCGCGGATTGGCACCGCCATTGGCGGCGCGTGCACGCAACACAAAATTCACGATCTCGTTGCGGAAATCCTTGGGATTGGAAATGCCGGCCGGCTTCTCGATCTTTTCCAGTTCCTCGTTCAGCCCGCCCCGGTTCATCATCTCGCCGGTATCCGGGTCCCGGTACTCCTGATCCTGAATCCAGTAATCCGCGTAGGTCACATACCGATCGAAGATGTTTTGACCATACTCGGCGTAGGATTCGAGGTAAGCGGTCTGCAGTTCCTTGCCAATGAACTCGGCATAGCGTGGCGCCATATATTGCTTGAGATAGCTCAGGTAGCGTTCCTGGACCTCGGGGGGCAACTGTTCACGAGCGATCTGCCGCTCCAGGACATAGAGCAGATGCACCGGATTCGCCGCCACCTCGGTGTGATCGAAGTTGAACACCTGAGACAGGATCTTAAAGGCGAAACGGGTAGAAATCCCGCTCATGCCCTCGTCAACCCCCGCGTAATCGCGGTATTCCTGAACGGACTTCGCCTTTGGGTCGGTATCCTTCAGGTTCTCGCCGTCATACACCCGCATCTTTGAATAGATACTGGAATTCTCCGGCTCCTTGATGCGGGTGAGCGTGGAGAACTGCGCCATCATCTCCAGGGTCCCGGGAGCGCAGGGGGCATTGGCGAGTGAGCTATTACGCAGCAGCTTGTCGTAAATTTTCACCTCATCGCTGACGCGCAGACAGTACGGCACCTTGACGATGAAGACGCGATCGAGGAAGGCCTCGTTATTCTTGTTGTTGCGGAACGTCTGCCACTCCGATTCGTTGGAATGGGCCAGGATGATGCCTTGGAACGGCAGCGCCGACAGGCCCTCGGTGCCATTGTAGTTCCCTTCCTGGGTGGCCGTCAGCAGGGGATGCAGCACCTTGATCGGTGCCTTGAACATCTCGACGAACTCCATCAGCCCCTGGTTGGCCCGGCATAGGGCGCCCGAATAGCTGTAAGCGTCGGCGTCGTTCTGGGCGAAGCGTTCGAGTTGGCGAATATCGACCTTGCCCACGAGAGAGGAGATATCCTGGTTGTTCTCATCGCCCGGCTCGGTCTTGGCGATGGCAACCTGCTCCAGAATCGACGGATAGAGCTTCACCACCTTGAACTTGGTGATGTCACCCTTGTACTCCTGAAGCCGCTTCACCGCCCAGGGGGACATGATACTGCGCAGGTAATGCTTCGGGATCCCGTAGTCCTCCGTCAGGATCGGACCGTCTTCTTCAGGTGAGAACAAGCCGAGGGGTGACTCGAACACGGGTGATCCCTGGATGGCATAGAAGGGAATCTGTTCCATCAACTCCTTGAGCTTCTCCGCCAGGGACGACTTGCCGCCGCCGACCGGACCGAGCAGGTAGAGGATCTGTTTCTTTTCTTCCAGACCCTGCGCGGCGTGCTTGAGATAGGAGACCAGGTGCTCGATCGACTCCTCCATGCCGTAGAATTCCGGGAAAGCCGGGTAACGCTTGATGACCTTATTTTGGAAGATACGGCTCAAGCGTGGGTCGTCGCGGGTATCCACGAATTGCGGCTCGCCGATCGCCAGGAGCAGGCGTTCCGCGGCACCGGCATAGGCGCTCCGGTCTGACTTACACAGCTCCAGGTACTCGTCAAGGGTCAGGACCTCCTCGCGGGACGCTTCATACCGGGCCTGGTAGCGGTCGAAGATCGACATAGACATACCTCGTTAATAATAATGGTGCTGTTACCCGCCGCGTCCGCGCTCCGAAACGCGATGAGCCATGGTCCTATTGCTCAGGGCAAACCGCGAAAAGACAAGGCTTGCCTGACAAGCTGCAAGGAGCGGACCAGGCTCGGCTCAACATAGCCAGATGCGCGGATGGCGTGGATGTTGCCGCTTTCTGACGCGCTTCGCGGGCTCTATTCGCACCAGATGGGTGCGTCCGGAGTTTCCGCAAGCGCTCGGGGGCTGTCGCCGAGACCCGAGCGGGCGCGGACCTTTACGGCAACGTTAGAGCACGACTCACGAAACTGGTTCAGCACCTGGCCGACCAGGCGCGCTCCGGAACCGCCGCCGATCCCTGGGGTACGACCTTCGTCCGGCGCGCCGCGTGCCACACCGTGCGCCCGCAGAGTAACAAGTTGGCGGTACAGCTCGCCAGTGGTCCAGCGGGTGAAGCGACGCTCCCCAGTTGAAGCAGGGTCCAGTGACCACACACCCACGCGCAAGAAACACGGGGTTCTGCGACTAGTGCGCATATCACGCGAGCCCGGCTTTTGTGATAATCACGGCTCCCGCAGGTTCGCCGCCGGTCGTCGTCTCTGCGCCGACGCCACCCCCTGCAGTCCCCGGCCTGTTGCAGCCCAGTTAAACCAGAGCACGTGATCGACATGGAATACGTGGTTTCAGACCCCGCCCGGATAACCGCCATCCTCGCCGCGTTCCAATCGCATTGGCGCCTGGAGGAGAACTCCACCGAGACCTTGAACCGAACCTTTGTCGACACCTTCGACTGGTCAGTCTACCTCAGCGGCGCAACCCTGGAGTGGCGCGACACCCCGCCGCGCCCATCGCTGGTCTGGTACGAGCTGGACCAAGCCGACGCGGCGCTGGCGCAGTTCGCTTCCGGACCGCCCGCCTTCCCGGCGGACCTGCCGCCCGGCCCGGTACGGACGCGGTTGATGGAGGTCACCGACATCCGTTGTCTGCTGCCGATGATGCACATCGAAACGCATATCCGCACCTTCGACCTGTCCAGCCTGACTGACATCACGGATCACACGGCGGATCACAAGACGGTTCCCAAGACGGCGCCCAGGACGATGGCGCACCTGGCGATCGAGGCATCGCGCTTCCGCGACCCGCGCAGCGCGCGCGCTGGGGAACTGCAAGTACGCTTGCGCGTGCGGATCGAACATGACCACGAGGACCCTATCAAGGCGACGCTGAAGGACCTGCTGGACGGACTCGGCATCGCACCCGCGGATGAATCCGTCCTGCTGGAGGCCCTCGCCGCCGCCGATCGGCGGCCCGCCGATTATTCGTCCAAGCTCGATTTCCGGCTCGACCCGGAAACCCGCGCCGACCTGGTGACCAAGGAAGTCCTGCGCGGACTGCTGACCATCCTGGAGGCCAATCTGGACGGCGCCCGCGCCAACCTCGATTCGGAGTTTCTCCATGACTTGCGGGTCGCGACACGGCGCACGCGCTCGGCCCTCGGCCAACTGCGCGGGGTCTTTCCATTAGCCGTGGTCGCGCACTTCAAGGAGGAGTTTGCCTGGCTGCAACAAATCACCGGCCCAGTCCGTGATCTTGATGTTTACCTGCTTGATTTTGCAGCCTATCGACAGTCCCTGCCCGCCCCCCTGGGTGCCGATCTGGAACCCCTGCGGGACTTTTTGCTGGCACACTATGCGGCGGAGCAGCGCCGCCTCGCACGCGGACTCACGTCGGATCGCTTCAGCCGGTTGATGACTGATTGGCGATCTTTCCTCCAGGCGCCCGTCGCTGACGCGTCCAACACCGCCAACGGCGCTCGTCCGATCAAACAGGTGGCCAACCAGCGTATCCGCGCAATGTTCAAGCGGGTCCGCCGCGAGGGGCGGGCGATCCGCGCCGAATCACCGCCTGAAGCGTTGCACGAGTTGCGTAAGAGTTGCAAGAAGCTTCGCTATCTCATGGAGTTCTTTCAGAGCCTCTATCCCCAGGGCCAATGCCGCGCGCTGATCGGCATCGTGAAAGGACTGCTCGATAATCTGGGCAGCTACCAGGACCTGGCAGTCCAGGCCGCCCATCTGCGCGACCTCGCCCAGCTCATGCGTGATGAGGCGCAAGCGCAGACGCAGACCGCAACCTTGCTCGCCATGGGCGCCCTGATCGGCAACCTGCTCGGGAGGCGGCAAGCGGCCCGCGACCAATTCGACCGGGTGTTTGCCGACTTTCTCAGCGAGCACAACCAACTGGCCTTTCGCAACCTGTTCGTCCGTGAACCGTCGCTATGAAGCCCCGTGACCGTCTCGCCGGCGCCATCCTGTCGCTCATCCTCTCACTCGGGGCCGCTGCCGCGCACGCGGCAGACCCCAGCGCGGAACCCTTCGATCTCGACGACCTGCGCGTCAGAATCACCGCGGCCATGCCCTACGTCGAACTTGGACAAGGCGGCAGCAAGGTCGTCTTGATGCGTCACCAGGACCCGGGGCATGTCATCCCGTCACCTTACGACAAGACCGCGCGCGATTGCCCCCCATACTGCGTTCAGCCAATGCAATTGGCACCCGGTGTCGAGACGATCGGCGAGTTGGAATTGATCGACTACCTCAAACGCGCGACCAGCGGCGAGCCGGTCCTGGTCATCGACTCGCGAACTCCGGCCTGGACCGAACACGGCGTGATCCCGGGGGCCGTCGTCATCCCCTATACACGCATCGATCCGGCAACGGCCTCCCCGGCCGCGGTGGCCGAATTGCTGGAACTGGAATTCGGTGCCGTGCGCGTGGAAGGTCTTTGGAATTTTGGCCATGCCAAGACCTTGGTCTTTTACTGTAACGGTGCCTGGTGCGGCCAGTCACCCACCAACATCCGTGCCCTGCTGGACCTGGGCTACCCCGCCCATCGCCTCAAGTGGTATCGCGGCGGCATGCAGTCCTGGGAACAGTTCGGACTCACGACCGTCAAGGCACCGCCGACCTGAAGAACAACGCAAGGCCCCGTACCCATCGCCCGAGCGTTCGCGGATAATGCCCGGTCGAAGACCGCCAACCCAACCACCCACACAGGTGACCCATGCTGCGCGACTGGTCAGACGTCTACTCCGTCGGCATCGCCGAGATCGACCATCAACACCAGGGATTCTTCGCGGCGTCCCACCGGCTCTACCAGCGCATCTTGGAACGCGAGGAACTCCGGGCGGTCGAGGAAGCGCTCGCGTTCATGCGCGATTACGCCGCAAGCCACTTCTCCACCGAGGAGTCGTTCATGCGCGACCACGCCTACCCTGCCCTGGCGACGCACCAAGCACTCCACGCGGCATTCTTCAAACGTCTGGACGCCTTGGCGGAAGACCTCGCAACCTTCGGTCCCAGCCAGGACCTCGCCGACCGCGCCCTTGATCTGACCCAGGACTGGCTGGTCGATCACATCACCGACGAAGACGTGCTCTATGCCCTGCACGCGCGCTCGCATGCGGCCGATCTGGCCGTCTCCTGAACCTCTCGCGTAGCCGGAGCCGGAATTCAGGAACCAGCGAAACAAGTCCATTCGAGACGCCTTGCCTCAGTCGTTGTCGTTGTTCAACGGGTGTCTGATGCATCACCTGACGACCCCGCATGGTCCGGGCGCACGGCAAGCACGGCGCGCTCGATCGCGTCGAGGTCCACCAAGGCCGCGGGGCGACCCCGCAGACACAGGGTGACCTGAAGAAACGGATGTCCTTCCTGAGCTGCAAGCGCGGTCTGTGCGCTCACGCTCTCCGGCGTGACACGCTCCAGCCGGGGCACCCCGGGGCTCTCGATCGCGACAAAGGCCAGACTCGGATCGCCCCCCGGGGCATGGCAGACGACGGCCTGAAGGTGACGCAAGTGGTCGTCGGACGACAGGTCCGGGGCGGCCAGGCGGATCACCGGCAACTGCAACCCGCGCCACGCCAGATAGCCGATCAGCCAGTCCGGCGCCCTTGGCTCCGCGGCCGTCAGCGGCTCGGCGCGCACGATCTCGGCGACCGCGGCGCCCGGCAGCAACAGGTCCCATGGATCCGGATCGCACGGCACCGGCAGCAGCAGGACCCGCAGCGTCTGTTCATCCTGGTTCATGGCTGTTGCTCCGCCAGCAGGGAGTTGATCTCGTCGAGCAACTGGGACTCCTGGAACGGCTTGCTGAGATAGCGGTTGACCCCGAGCGCCAGCGCGTGATCGCGATGCTTCGGCCCGGCGCGCGAGGTGATCATAATGATCGGCAGATCGCGCAACCGCTCCGACCGGCGGATGTGGCGGGTGAGTTCATAACCGTCCATCCGCGGCATCTCGATATCCAACAGGATCAGGTCGGGCCGACGCGCGTCAAGCAAGGTCAGCGCCTCGACACCATCCTTGGCGGTGAGCACCTCCATTTGCTGGCGCCGCAGCAAGCGCGCGGTGACCCGGCGTACGGTCAGGGAGTCATCCACGACCATCACACAGACCGGCTGATTCGCCACAACGCCGACGCCCAGACCGGGGGGCAGGTAATCATGGACCGCACCGGAGCGTAACAGGGCGAGCACATCCAGAATCAGGGCGACTCGCCCATCCGGCAGGATGGTGCCGCCGGCCAGCCAGCGCACCGTGGCCAACTGGGCGCCCAAGGGTTTGACGAGGATCCGGGTACTCTCGATCAGGGCGTCCACCTGCAAGGCCACACGCAGGTCGCCTACCCGCGCCAGCAGCAGCGGCAGCCAGCGCTGCTCACCCAGGCGGGGCTCCAGATCGGGATCGAGCAACCGACCCAGATAAGCCACCCGATACGCGTGACCCTGATACTCGAAGTCCCGGCCCCGCCCTTGATAGATCGCCGCGAGATCGTCCCGACCGATGCGCGCGACGCCCTCGATGGAGGCATGGGGCAGTGCGTAGACACTCGTACCCACCCGCACCAGGAAGGCATCCAGAATGGCGAGCGTCAGCGGTAGTCGGATGCTGAAACGTGCGCCCTGCCCAGGGATCGAACTCAGGTCGATGGTGCCGTTGGCGGCCTTGATTTCAGATGCCACCACGTCGAGACCGACGCCGCGTCCGGAAATCTGGGTCACCTGCCCCAGGGTGGTGAAGCCCGGTTCAAAGACGAACTGCATCAGGGCGTCGGCCTCGAGTTCCGCTTGCGCCGACAACAGGCCACGGGCCACCGCCTGGGTGCGGATCGCCGCCAGATCGAGCCCGCGGCCATCGTCGCTCAGATGAATGACCACCTCGTTGCCCTCCCGGCTCAGGGCCAGGGTGACAGTCCCGCCGGCTGGCTTGCCGGCGGCGGCACGTCCCGGCGGCGCCTCCAGGCCGTGATCCACGGCATTGCGCAGTAAATGTTCCAGGGGTGCCGCCAGGCAGTCGAGGATGGAGCGGTCGAGTTCCACCTCCGGCCCGATCACCTCCAAGCGGGCGGACTTGCCCAAGCTCTCCGCCGTCTGGCGCACCAGACGATGCAGCCGCGGGACCACCTGGACAAAGGGCACCATTCGCGTACGCAACAACCCGTCCTGCACATCGCTCGCCAGCCGCGCCTGCTGGGTCAGCAGATCCGCGGATTCGCGTTGGTAACCGCCCAGCAGGTCACCCAGACTGACCAGATCATTCAGTGTCTCGGTCAGGCTGCGGAAGCGCTGCTGAAAGGTCGAAAAGTGGTCCAACTCCAGCGGATCGAAGGCGGGTTCGGACGCTTCGACCGCCCCCTCCCGCTCGGAGTGATAGCGCATCCGGGTCTCGGTCTCGGTCTCCAGTTGGCGCAACTGCTCGCGCAGTCGCCGCACGGTCTGGTCGAGTTCCCCGAGACCGACACTCAGCAAACCGTTGCGTTGGGTGAGACGCGCGCGGTAGAGACCGATCTCTCCGGCCGCATCGACCAGCCGGTTGATGAGGTCGGAGCGCACCCGCACCTGCGGCACCGTCCTTCCGACGTCCCTGGGTCCAGCCCCGGGGGCGGATACGGGGTCCGGTGCCGCCGCGACCGTGGGAGGCACGGGCGCAGCGGCAGTGACACTGACGGCCGAGCCTGGGATCGCCAGTCCGGTTTCGTGCGTTGCACCGGTTGGAGCCGGCTCAAGCTCCTGGTTCAAAGCGGCCACCAGGGCCGCGGCGCACGGGAGCGGCGTGTGCTGTTGCAGCGCATCCATTTGCAGTGACAGGGTGTCGACGGTCCGCTGCGCCAACTCCAGGGTCGTCTCGTCGACCTGCCCGGGCGCAGCGCGGACCGCGGTCAGCCGCGTCTCCAGCGCATGGCTCAAGTCACCGATGGGGCTGCGGCCAGCCAGGCGGGCACTGCCCTTGAGCGTATGCAAGAGCCGGTTGATCCCGTCAAGTACGCCAAGGTCTTGAGGCGCCAACTGCCAAATTCGAAGCTTGGCATCGATGCCGTCGAGCAGATCGCGGCCATCCTCGATGAACAGGCTCAACAGATCCTGATCGACGTGATCGTTCCGCGCGCCCGCCGGTTCGCAACCCGGGTTGACGCCCTCCTGACCTACCGGTTGACTGGCCGGCGCGGACTCGGGACCCTCGGCCACCTCACCCGCCGCGGCGCAGGTGACCGCCCCCAGTTCCGCGTCCAGAGCACCAACCGCCGCCTCCAGTGCCGTGGTCAAGCCATCCGCGGCAGCAGCCACCGACCGCGAGTCGGATCGCTCTGGGTCGATGAACCGCGGCTCGAGCAGCCCCTGATCCAGCAAGACACTGACTGCCTCGACCGGACCAAACGTATCATTGTGATCGGATGCCATCGACGCGGCATCAGGCAACCACCGCGACGGCAGGGTGAGACCCTCGGGATCAAGATCAAGCGACGGTGCCTGCACCCCGGGCGCCTCCCGCACCACGGGTACGCCCTCCGGCACCGTAGCCGCGGTCAGGTCCGCGGCCAGGGCGAGCAACAGATCCGCCCCGGTATCGATCGCGGGAAGTTCCGCGATGCGCTGCGCAATGCCATCCACGGCCCGCTCGATCAGCTCCAAGGTCACCGCCGTGGCGGCCCCGCCCGCGATCTGCAGCGCACGCAGGCGCCGCTCCAGTAAGCGCGCGACATCCGCGATCGAGTCGATTCCCGACATCCGGGCACTACCGCTGAGCGTGTGCAGCGCGCGTATGGTCCCCTCACGCGGCACCGCATCACCGGCGGCCGCCCGCCCCAGAAAGGCACGCACTGCATCCAGGTGCTCGTTGGTCTCGGCACGAAAGGTGGTCAGGAGTTCGTCATCCGCGACAAAAACACTGGCGTGATCCGTCACATCCGCTGCCGTTACCGCATTGGCACGCGGTTCCTCAGGCTGCGCGGCAGTGGTCACGGGTGCCGCCGCGGGCGGCGCATTCAGCCAGTCGAGTTGCGCCTCAAACCAGTGATCAGCCGATTCAACGAGCAACCCCTCGGTCGGCCACGCGCTCGCCGGCGCGTCCGCCGACTGGCGCTCCGAGGACGTCAAAGCGGCCGATCCGGTATCGGCAGGCTGGCCCAGTTGCGCCGCCCGCGCCACCAGACCAGCGATCTCCAGGGGACGCTGGTCAGCCTCCGCGACAACCAGCGTGGGCAACACCTCAACCACCTCGGCCAGCCAGGCGACGCATGCGGCATCCGCTACGAGACCTGGCGCCAGCAACCCGTTGAGGAGACCCTCGGCGGCCTGAGCAAGGTCGGCGATCCGCACGGCACCAACCAGCCGCCCGCTCCCCTTGAGGGTATGGAAGCGGCGACGCAACGCACTGAGCACACCTGCATCGGCCAGGTTGTCTTGCCACCGCGCGAATTGCTCGCCGATCGCTTGCGTCTCCTCCTGCGCCTCCTCCAGGAAGATGTCGAGAAACTCGGGCGAGATACCGCCTGTTAGGGCTGAAGATTCTGCTGTTGCATCGGCAACCGCCGCGACAGCGTCGGCGTCGGCGACCGCGCGCACGACATCAATGCGATCTTCTCCGTCGGCCTGGTCCGCATCAGCGGACGCGGCACTGGTATCCGTATCCGTATCCGTATCCGTATCGGGACCCAGCGCACGATCGAGGCCACGCAGCGCATCGGCCGCCTGACGAATCAGGTCGTGATCCTCGGGCTCGCCTTCTTCGACGCGCTCAATATGGAGTTCCAAGGCGGCGATGGCGTCCGCCAGAAAGCCGAACTCCAAGTCCCGCGGCCAGCGCTCCGCCGCCAGGTAACGGCGCCGAACCATCAACGCGAGGTCCGTGGCGACCTGGGCCGCCGCATCGTCGCCAAGGATCTGCAAGGCTCCGGCCACCCGTGACAGGCACTCCGGGACTTCGCGAAAACGGGCCGGATGTGCGCCGTGAACACGGCAGGCAAGGATCGCGTCCCGCACGCCCACAAACTCGGCCCGCGCCTCGCGCAGGGTCGCCTTCTGCAATTCCGCGGCATAGAGTCCGGGCGCGATGACAGTACCCGTGGGGGGGGCGCGATGCTCCGCATAGGCTTGGATCACGGCCTCGATGCCGAGCAGATCGGCCGCCAGCGCTTCCAGCCGCTGGACCTCCGCGGCCGGTGCGGCCGGCACCAGCTCGCCGAACCCGTCCGCCAGCAGGCGCAGACGCTCGGGCAGTTCGCCGGTATCGGCAACGTCCAGCGTGCGTGCCAGCACCCGCAGACCCGTCCGGATCTCGTCCAATGGGGTCCGATCGTCGCGCGCACCGCGCACGAAGGCGTCGAGCCGTTCCTTCAGGGGCGTCAGCTCACTCAACATCGCCTGCGCCAAGCCGGCCAGGGCATCGGACGGGGCATTGCCCGCGCGCGGTCGGACGGCAGCGAATCCATGCACCCGCTGATAATGGGCCTGGATATCGTCGACGCTGGAGGACTGCATCGTGAGACCGGATAACGCGCCGAGAAAGGCCTCGATCAGCTGGCGGGCTTCCGCGTCGGGCCATTCGGGCGGTGTATCGACCAGCGGCTTGAACACCCGATCCAAGCGTCCGACCAGGGTCTGGGCATCCGCATCGGCGGCGATCTCCCCGCCTTGCAGGCCCGCTGCATAGGCCTCTGCCAAACGAAACAAATCCGCCAGAATGCCGTCTTTCAGGAACCGGTGGAGTTGGTGGAACAGACGCCCAAGTTTGATCAGGCCCTCGCTGCTGGTCGCGGGGCGGTACCACTCGACCAGATCGCGGTGGAAGTGCGGCCGCACCTTGCGAAAGACCGCGGTGAGTGCCTCCAGCGCCTCCGGCGGCAGGTCTTCCTCTTCCTCGGCCAAGACTGAACCCGGCACCAGCAACTCTGCCTGAGTCAGCGGGGGAGCACCGCGGGATTCGCGCAGATCGTTGATGGTCGGCCACAGGCTCAGGGGGTCGCTCGCGACACCGACATCCAATCGATCCAGGTGGTTGGGCAGTTGGATCAGGGCCAGCATCATCGCCTCGGCAGCCTCCTTGGGGCTGCGTACCCGACCCTCGGCCATGGCATCGCATAACCGCTGCATCTCGTCCACCAGGCGCGCGGGCAGGGTGAGCTGCAGCGCGAGCAGCACACCGCGAATCTCGAACAGGGCCTCCACCGCATCGCCCAGTGACCCGGGTTCGCTGGTTTCCCCGTAGGCTTCCACGCGTTCGGTGACCCGCCGCAGGGTCGCTGCGATTTCGCTCTTGACCCACTTCAGACCGCCGACAACCTTTTCTGCCATGGAATCACTGCCCCTGGGTGAGGCCTTGGACAAGGCACCGAGACCGACCGCGAGCCAAGCCGCGGTCCATCAGCTCAACCGAAAACCGGCCACCGAACGCTGCAGTTCGGTGACCAGACTCACGAGCTCCTCCACCGCCGCGGCGGCCCGCCGGGTCCCGTCCGCGTTCTCCTCGGTAATCCCCCGGATCGCCTGAACAGTGTCGTTGATGTCCGCCGACTGGCCGGACTGACGCGCAGAGGAATCGGCGATGCGCTTGGTCAGGTCGGCGATATAAGCCGAGACGTTCTCAATCTCGCGCAATGCCTCGCCGGCGTTCTCGGCCAGATTCGCCCCCTCCACCACGCCCGCGGTGCTGGCCTCCATGGAACTCATCGCCTCATTGGTGTCGGCCTGAATGGTACGCACCAGCACCTCGATTTGCTTGGTCGCGTTACGCGAACGCTCGGCGAGGCGCTGCACCTCGTCGGCGACCACCGCAAAACCGCGACCGGCGTCGCCGGCCATCGCCGCCTGCATGGCCGCGTTCAGCGCCAGGATATTGGTCTGGTCGGCAATGTCGTCGATCAACTCCACAATCTCGCCGATTTCTTGGGAACTCTCGCCAAGACGCTTGATGCGCTTCGCGGTCTCCTGGATCTGTTCGCGGATGGCGTCCATGCCCGCAATGGTGTCGCGCACGGTCCGGGCACCCCGCCCCGCCACCTCGACTGACCGCGAGGCAACCTCGGCCGACGCGATGGCGTTGTTGGCCACGTCATTGATCTGCTTGGTCAATGACCGAACGGCTCCGGACGCCAGCGTAATCTGCGCGGACTGCGCTGCGGCCGCCTCGGTCAACCGCACGGTAATGGAGCGACTTTCCTGTGACGCCTGCGCCACCTTGGCCGCTGTCGTGTTGATGGTCGACACCAGCCCCCGCAGCGCCTCTACCGCGTAATTGACCGCGTCGGCGATGGCTCCGGTTTTGTCCTCGGTCACCGTGGCCGTCACGGTCAAGTCGCCGTCGGCCAGATTGCCCATCTCATCAAGGAGCCGCAGGATGGCCGGTTCATCGCATCCGCTCTGGGCCAGCGCAGCCGCCACCCGCCGCCGCGCGTCCGTCACCACGCGGACGCCGAGCGCGAACAGCCCCGCCAATGCCAGCGCAGTGAACAGTGGCACCGCCCAAGGGCCGACCGACACGGGTCCAACCCGCGCGTTCAGCGGCGCCTCACGCCAGGCAATCACCAAGGTGTCCAGCGCGTCGGCGAACACGGCACCGGCCTCCTGCAAGGGTGCCAGGGCATCGATCACCGGCAGCGCCCGCGGCGCCAGTTGACGTAGCGCATCGACGCCGGTGCGCATCGCGGTCCACAGCAGGGCGGTCTGCGCCAGCGCGCCGCGCGTTGCGGTCGCGCCGCGGGTACCCGCCTGCTCCGTCAGCGCCTCCAGCTGCACGGCAAACTCCTTGGCCGCGGCATCGCCGACATCCCCCGCCACAAGCCCCCGGTGACCACCAATCAGTAACCGCTCCAAACCGGCATTCATGAGCTCCAGGCGCGCCAATTGGCGACCGGCCTCCAGGGCCTGCCCGGCGGGCGCGCCGTCGGCGACGATCAACTCGGCGGAGCGGGTCATGGCAGCTCCAATGTCCGGCAACAGGGCCGTGGTCGACTGAATCAGGTCGTGCATCCCCAGCAAATCGGTCTGTGCGTCAAGGATGCGATCCGCCGTCTCGCGATAGGCGAGCCAGGCGTTCTGCGCAGCGCGCAGGTGCGGTTCCACGCGTGCGGGTGAGGCCGGCAACCCGTCGGCTTGCAGCGTGTCCATCCCCCGCTGCACCTGATCCCGATCGGCCCGCAGCCGCTCAAAAGCGCCCGGATCGCCGGCGACCGCAGCACCCGCGGCACGGGCCATTCGCTGACCCAGGGCCTGCTGCGCAGCCGCCGCCAGTGACAAACGGGTGTAGCCGTCCGCGACGTTCCTCATCAGAACATCACTCGCCAGCGCCAGGGCGGCGCAGACCAGGGCGAACACCGCCCACCCGATCACCGCCGCATGGGCACCACCAGCGGCGCTGTTGGCCTGCCTTAAATCGCTTCGCTTCGCCATCGCGTTCCGACTCCGAGTCCGGTTGAAGTATCCTGACTAACCAGGGGATCCGCGAGCAGCAGGTCCAGCGCGATCACCGCAACCGCCGCACCCGCAAGCGGGAAAGCGCCTTGGGCGAAGGGTTGCAGCACACCGAGCCCGGCAGACGGCAGAGCACACCGCTGCGCCTGCGCAAAATGACGGATACCGAGCACCTCGTTCGCCACCAATCCGCAGGGCAGACCGTCCTGACGCACGACCAGAACGCGGTCCGTCTCCCGCCGCGTCGGCGCGCCGCCCTGGGTCAGCGCGACCAAGTCTAGGAGCGGGAGCAAGGTCCCGCGGTTATTGGCGACACCCAGGATCCAGGGCTTGGTCCCCGGGACCGGAGTCAGGTCGGCTGGCACACTCAAGACCTCGACGACCTGATCCAGCGGGGCGAGCAGCCGTGACGCGCCGACCCGAAACAGGATCCCCGACCAGCGCCCGGCCGTCGGCGCGTCCTCCGGCAGGTGCGTGGTCAATGCGCGAAAGCGGGCCTCGACCGCGACCAGCAGGTCGAACAGTGCAGCGCCCGTGGCCGCCGGTGCGTCCATTGCCATCAGCGCTGAAGCGCCGCTTGGACGCGCGCCAGCAACTCGGTCGCGGCCACCGGCTTGATCAAATAATCCACGGCACCCTGCCGCATCCCCCAGACGCGGTCGGTCGGCTGGTCCTTGGTTGTCACCATAATGATCGGAATGCCTGCCGTCGCCGCGTCCCGGTGCAGTATGCGGGTGGCCTGGAAGCCGTTGAGCACGGGCATGATCACGTCCATCAGGATGACATCCGGCTGAAGCCGCCGCGCCATTTCAATCCCCTGCTCGCCGTTGGTCGCTGTCTCGACGCGGTAACCGGCCTTGCTCAGGGTATTGGAGTAGATGCGGGACGCGGTGGGTGAGTCATCGACGATCAGCACGGTGGCCCGCGCGCGTTCCAGCCCGCCATCGGGCGAACCGGTGCCGGCGCCGGGACCAGCCTCGTCGCGATCAGGGGAAACGTTGATCATCGATCGACTCTCTATTTGACGGAAATCGCCTTAGTCCGGGATGCGCCGCAACGAGCCGCGCACCGCCTCGATCAACTCCTCACCGGTGAAGGGCTTGGACAGATAGAGGCCAGCCCCGACCAGTCGGCCCTTCGCACGGTCGAATAATCCGTCCCTGCTGGAAAGCATCACCACCGGCGTATGCCGCAGTTGCGCATTGGCCTTGATCAGTGCGCAGGTATGATAACCGTCCAGCCGCGGCATCATGATATCGACAAACACCAGATCCGGCTTGAACTCCATGATCTTACCCAACGCCGCGAAACCGTCTTCCGCGGTCCGCACCTCGCAGCCCGCCTTGGTCAGCAGACCCGCCGCGGCTCGGCGGATCGTCTTGCTGTCGTCGATCACCAGCACCCGCGCCCCGCGCAGGTCACGGTCCGCGTCCGCGTCATTCATGGGCTGCAACCCCGCCAGGCGATTGGTATCCGAGCTTGAACGCTGCCGCGGCACCACGGCCGCGGGCCCCGTATCTTGGAGCGGATCAAGCCAAAACCCTGACACGGCACCTTGCGCCAAGGCTCGTTATGCTGGCTGGTGTTGTACCACGTGTACCAGGGACTGGTACAGCGGTCGATTGAAAACCGCGTTCCTCGTCACAGTTCCCGTTCCAATCCGGCATCCAACACACAAAGCGGATACCACCAAAGACCCAGCGCATGACCAGGACGCGGTTCAGCGCGCGTCGCGAAACCGCACAGGCACACCATCGCTTCACCGCCGTACCGTCTCCCGAATGGTAATTTCAAGCAGGGCATGACGCTCTCTCGCATCCTGAATCAGGGAGTCGCCATCGTACTGGCTGATCGCGAAAAAGGTCTCGATGGTTTCCCGGATCTCCATCCCCTCATGTAGTAGTTCCGTTGGCATCCATTGCTCGAATTGTTCACGGTACTTCCCGGTCAACAGATCATCGATACAGGCCTCGTGCAGCAGTTCACCATCGCGGTTAATCCATCCGATATCAAGTAGTTGGGTAATGAACGACGGCACTTGCTTGATCCCGGTCAACGCCTTGAAACCGTCCGCCAACTTGGACGTGAACCGGCGACATACCTCCTTCGCGATCAGCTTGGCGATCAGTTTATCCAGTTCATCGCTCAACTGTTGATAATGAACCAGATCATTTCGTCCCTGCTGCGCCCGTTCGAGCACTTCGCTGGGCACGATGTGCACCGAGATCTCCATTATTCTCTGGGCTTCATCACTGACCGTCAGCAGTATATCCATACTCAGACTGTTCATCTGTCTGATCAGTTTTTTTCGCTCCTCCGGAGAACTGTTCGCGACCAGTCGCTCACTGTGCCGCTCCATATCCATGATGGTCTTTACCAGACCGGAACCCATTTTCGGGAAAAAAATATTTGAAAAGCGATAAAGCGCAAGCAGCTTCTCCGTGGAAACATTGTCCGCATTAAGATAAATCGGCGAAAAGAGAATCGGATCAGCCCGCAACAACGACGTTTTATGGCCCATGGCATCAACCTTCAGGCGTTATATATCGTTCCGATACTGCGGAAGGGAAGACGATAAATGACATAAGAAACCTGAAACTCTTTCTCCAGCAATTTATCCAGACGATGCATCACGCCCATAAACACGATCGGCAACTCTCCATTCTGCAATGTCGAAGCAATACGGCCGGCGATGAACTGATCCCTCAAAATTAATAGCTTCCTGCTTTTCTCCTGGTATTCCGTATTCACTGACTCGCGCTCGGAGCCTGCTTTTGTCATCAATAACTTATTCAGTAAATCGTATTCTCTTATCAGCAGATCCATATCTTCGGTACCTTCCAGAACCGCCCCTTTTTTCATTAATTCAATGATAAATAAATAATTCGGACTGCCCCGTTCCGCGAGCCGTTTTGCCAACGCCGTCTCATTACCGCACACCGGCGTACCGTCCTGATAGATCCGCGTCTTTTCCCATGGCAAGTCCAACTCACCGATCTTTGCCGCGATCCCCTGCCACATGTGCTCGACGGCGACCCGATCAGCACCAACTTTCTCACAACTTTTTGAAGGCGTATTGTTTGCAGGCACGTTTGAAGCGGCGCGTCCCGGATCTTCCTGTGCGTGAAGAATAGGCACATAGATCAACCGTCTGATTTCTTTCATCGCTGCTGCTTCTTTGATTCAAAGCTTGAATACATTGCCGATCACGCTTACCAGCTCCTGATTCTCAAAAGGCTTACTGAGATATTCGCTGACATTCAGCTCGGCAGCATCCCTGATCGTATCAGGAGAAGCATATCCCGTCAGTATCACAACCAGCACCGTGTCATCGGATTCCCGAACAATCCGCAACGTCTCAATGCCATCCATTTCCGGCATATGCAGGTCAAGAATGATCAGATCAGGATCCTCCTGCGTATTACTGACAATACCCTCTGCACCGTTACCAGCGCAGGACACGCGATATCCCTCGTGCTCCATCACGTGCCTCATCAGCCCCAACAGGTCGGGATCATCCTCGATGATTAGAATCTTGCGATTGCTCGTCTCTTGGGCGCCTGAAGCACGGTAACTGACATCCACTGCAATGACCCTCATGCCTTGTTGATAGACCGCGACCACGACCTGACCGATAATTCCGGGAGATAACCGGCATACACTGCTTCACCAGCGCCGGTGAGAAGCACGGCACTTGCTGATGCGCTCGGTCTTCCTTGACTCCGCGGTGTTCGCGCGTTGACCCCGGCGTCCATTTGAAAAACCACTTAGCGTGTAAAGCCGATCACGATGCCCTGCGGACCTTATACCAGCCTAGCGCAGTCTAGCGCTTCGTCACCGTGGCGGACTACACAAGGTTGAACGACCCACTCCGGCCGACGATCGCATGAGCTGCAACAAGGCCGATCAGCGCCGACGGGTGCCCGGTCGGCGGGCCGCCCAGTCCTGACAGCCATTGGCGTGTCACCCCGAGACGGCACCGACAATACCCTTGAAACGCAGACCCATGGCCGCGCTTCGACAGGCCGACCGCCGCCGCCCACCTCATGCGCGCGGCGGCCCTGCGGCGGCGATCCGGTTGGCGACCAGGGATGACGCAGCGGGGTTACGCACGCACCAGACCGACATCCGGGCCTTCCAGACCGTCGATCAGGCCGACAACACGTCCGCTACCTGACTTGAAGCGCGAACACAGTATCAATCACGTTGACCAAGTCCCGACATTCAAACGGCTTGCTCAAGTATTCACTGACGTTGAGGTCGGCGGCATCCCTGATGGTGTCAGGCGTCGGATATGAGGTCAGGATGACAACCCGCACTTTGTCATCCGTTTTTCGGATGGTCTGCAGCGCCTCGATGCCGCCCATGATCGGCATGTAGAGGTCAAGAATGATCAGATCCGGACGCTCCCGCGCATGACATGCGATACCGTCCGCACCGTTGGCGGCACAGAACACCAGATAGCCTTCGCGTTCCATCGCATACTTTATCAACTCCAACAGGTCCAGCGCATCCTCGATGATCAGTATTTTCCGGCCTGCCGCTTCTTGTTTCATTGTTCTTTCTCCGCTTGAGTATTGATGGCTAACTTCATCTCCTTAAACACGGCGGGCGTGCTGCGCGAGCGCACAGCAATCGCCCAAGACTGAGATGCGACACCCTCCCACTATCCAGCGCCGGGTCACGTGTCGTCAACCAGAATTCTAGGCGGTGATCAAGGCATGTAATGCGAAGAATTGTGAACTGTATCACCGTCGGGAACGATCGGACCTTCCGACCGCACTTGGCGATGGCCTGAACACCATGCGGTCAGTCGAGCCGGAGCCGCGCTGGCCCAGGCAGAACCATGAAGACCCAAAGTAAACCACAAAGGAGCGGAGTTTTCTCCGTGCTTTCCCGGTTCGTCCGGGTGCGCGCCCCCGGCGCAACCCGAATCGGCGGCCGGGATCCCACCTCCGACTCGGGCCGGACGGCGGCCGACGCACGAACGGCTTCAAGTGGCATAGCGTCTTGGGGTACACTCGCCCGATGTCTATCCAAATCGGCGTCATCATGGACCCCATCGGGTCCATCAACATCAAGAAGGACAGCACCTTCGCGATGATGCTCGCGGCGCAACGGCGCGGCTGGAGCCTGCGGTACATGGAAGCGGGTGACCTGTTCCTGGCCGACGGGCAGACGTGCGCCCGGATGCGCGTGCTCAAAGTGGCGGACGATGTCGCGGGCTGGTACCAGTTCGGCGCTGAATCTACCTGTCTGCTCACTGACCTAGATGCGGTGCTCATGCGCAAGGACCCGCCCTTCGACATGGAGTACATCTTCACGACCTATCTGCTGGAGCACGCCCAGCGTGCCGGAGCGCTGGTGGTCAACGACCCGCGGGCGCTACGTGACGCCAACGAGAAACTGTTCACGTTAGAGTTTCCCCAGTGCACGCCGCCTACCCTGGTGACGCGGCGTCTGGCCGACATCCGCGCCTTCCAGACCGTGCATCAAGACATCATCCTCAAGCCCCTGGACGGCATGGGAGGGTCCGGGGTGTTCCGGGTTCGCGCCGCGGACCCGAATCTCAGTGTGATCGTGGAAACCCTGACTGAGCGTGGCCGGCGACTCTGCATGGTGCAGCGCTTCATCCCCGAAATCGCCGACGGCGACAAGCGCGTCCTGATGATCGACGGTGAACCCGTACCCTACTGCCTGGCGCGCATCCCGGCCCCCGGCGAGACACGCGGGAACTTGGCGGCCGGCGCCTCGTCCGAAGGGCGTCCGCTGACCAAGCGCGACCGCTGGATCAGCGCCCAGGTCGGACCTGTACTGCGTGCGCGCGGCATCGCCTTCGCGGGGCTGGACGTGATCGGCGATCATTTAACCGAGATCAATGTCACCAGTCCGACCTGCATCCGCGAACTCGATGCCCAGTTCGGACTGGACATCGCGGGCGACCTGATGGACGCCATCGCCGCGCGCCTTCCCACTGCCTGACGCGACCAGGTCCCCGGTCGCGGGCTCGCGCCCCGGAGCTTCCTATGCTGTATCCGTTAGCCCCCACCCTCGGTCGGACCCGCCGCCGCGTCGGATGGATCGCCGCCGCCCTGCTCATCCTCCTCCTCGGCGGCTGCCGCTCCGAGGCACCGGTGATCACCGCGCGCTTCATGGCATTCGACAGTATCGTGGACCTGAGCCTGGTGCGCGTGGAACCCGCCCTGGCGGCGCGCGCGGAGGACCTCATCGAACAAGACTTCCATTTCCTCGACAGCACCCTGGATACCTGGAAGACCGGCGTCATGGAGCGCGTCAATCAGCTCCTGCCGACCGGTAAATCATTCGTCGCGCCGCCCGCCATCCTGCCCCTGGTGCGAATGAGCCAGACCTATGAAAAGCTCAGCGGCGGGCTGTTCAACCCGGCACTCGGCAATCTGATCGCCCTCTGGGGCTTCAATGTCCCGCAACCGGAGTGCAATCCACCGCCGCGCGACCAGGTGATCGAGCGCTGGGTGAAAGCGAATCCGCGAATGGCCGACATCCAACTCGACGGACTGGAGATCCAGGGCACTAACCGCGCCCTGAGGCTCGATTTTCAGCCGATTATCCGGGGCTACGCAATCGACCTCGCCATTGCCCAGATCAAGGAACTGGGCATTCGCGACGCCCTGGTGCAGATCGGTCCGGATCTGCGGGCGATCGGCGACCGCGGCGGTCAGCCCTGGCGCATTCCGATTCGCCGCCCGAGTGGTGCCGGCGTCCTCGCCGTGCTCAAGGTCATGGGCGACGAGAGCGTCGCCACCACCGCGGCCTATGACCGTGACTTCATCTACGGCGGCGTGAACTATCACCACATCCTAGACCCTCGTACCGGCCAACCGGCGCGCGGCACTCAATCGGTGACCGTCGTCCATGGTGACGCGGTCACCGCCACGGCGGCCGCCACCGCCCTGTTCGTCGCCGGCCCCAAGCATTGGCACGCGATCGCCCAAGCCTTCGGTTTACGCTACGTCATCCTGGTGGACAGTAAGGGTACCGTGCACCTCAACCCGGAATTGCACGCGCGGCTCGACATCGTCGATACCAACGCCGAATTGCTCTTGAGCCCGCCACTCCCGGCACCGTCGGGCGCACCACCGACCGCGGCCAGTCCGTCTCGCGCCAACCCGGCATGAGCGAGCGGAACCGCTCCAATCGCAAGCGCACCACTCCGGGCGCACGGACGCGCCGTCCCGGCGGGACCCCGGCGATGCGCTTCTGGGGCTTGCGCCTGAAACGCGGAACCAACCCGGGCGCCGCGACCTACCGGACCTCGCCGGTTCCCCGCGCACTAACCTCCCCGCTGGATGAAGGCCCGTCACGCGTGCTGCCACTCGCCCTGCTGACGGCCCTGTTCCTGCACCTGTTCCTGCTCCTCGCCGTCTCGTTTCAGATGCCCCAACCGATCACCCAGGCGCCCGCGGATGAGACCCTCGAGATCTTGATCCTGCAGGACGCCGGGCAGTCCACTACGACACCCGAGCCGGATGCCGCGTTGGCCCAACGCTCGCGCGTGGGTGAGTCACCGCAAGCCGACAGCGTCGTCTCGGCCGACGCGGACCCGGACGCCGAAGTCGAATCCGTCGATGAGGAGACGGCGGAACCGGAGCCCCCGGCGCCGCTCCCGCCGCCGCCTCCACCCGCGCGGACCCAGCCGCCGGAGGTCCTGACCGCGGCACCCAAGCCCAAACCCGAGCATCAGGTCAAGCCGCCGGTCGATCCACTGAGCGATCCCCTCAGCGATCCCCTCAGCGATCCACTGAGCGATCCACTGAGCGATCCACTGAGCGACCCGGGCCGACCGGTGGATGCCGCCCGGATTCTCGCCAGCCGCAACCAGGAGATCACGCGTCTCACCGAAAGCCTGGAGGCCCGCGGCAGCGCCTATGCCAGCCGCCAGCGGCGCAAGTCGATCAGCGCCAGCACCCGCGAATACCGCTACGCCAACTATCTCGCTGCCTGGGCGCGTAAAGTCGAACAGATCGGCAACCTCAACTACCCCCAGGCCGCCAAGGACCGGCGCCTCCACGGCAGTCTCATCCTGCATGTCGGAGTCCGCGCGGACGGCACCGTGGAACAAATCCGGATCGTGCGCTCCTCCGGTCATGAACTGCTGGACCAGGCCGCCGTCAAGATCGTCCAACTCGCCGCGCCCTACGCCCCCTTCCCACCCGACATCGCCGCCGAAACCGACGTCCTCGACATCATCCGCACCTGGCAATTCCTGCGCGGCGGCAAACTTGGCTGGGAGTAGGATGGGTAGCGCGCAGCGAAACCCATCCTTCCCCCGTCAACGTCGAATAGCCCATTATCCGTCGCTTCGGACTTGCCCCAACCCGCGGGGCACGGGATACTAGCGCCATGGGCTTCAGTACCTCACTCACCAACCACTTCCTGATCGCGATGCCGGGTCTTCAGGACCCCAATTTTGCGCGAACGGTCACCTATGTCTGCGAGCACACCGATCAGGGGGCGATGGGCATCGTCATCAACCGCCCCACGGAGGTAACCCTGGGCGAGTTGTTGGCGCAACTGGACATCCCCACCCGCCTCGGCGCGGTGCGCGATACCCTGGTCTACCAGGGCGGCCCGGTGCAGACGGATCGGGGCTTCGTGCTCCACACCGCCGGCCCGTCGTTCGACTCCACCCTCAATATCACCGCCCGGATTAGCGTGACCACTTCACGTGACGTGCTGGAGGCCATCGCCGGCGGCGAGGGTCCGCCGCAAGCCCTGATCGCGCTGGGCTATGCCGGCTGGGGCAGCGGCCAATTGGAACAGGAACTCAGCGCCAACGCCTGGCTCAGCGGCCCCGCCAACGACGACATCATCTTCCGGCTGGACGCGGAGTCACGCTGGCTGGCGGCCGCCAAGCTGCTCGGTGTCGATCTCAACCTGCTCAGCGGCGAGGCCGGACACGCGTAGTGCCAACCCTGCTCGGATTCGACTTCGGCCCGCGCAAGATCGGCGTCGCGGTCGGCCAAACGGTCACCGGCTCCGCCACCCCCTTGACCACCCTGACCTGCCGCGGCGCGCATCCGGACTGGCCCGGCATCGAGGCCCTGGTGCGGCACTGGCAGCCCAGCGCGGCGGTCATCGGCCTACCCTATAAGCTCAATGATACGGAAGCGGACTGGGCGCCCTTGGTCCACCGCTTCGCGCGTCAGATTCAGGGGCGCTTCGGACTGACGGTGCATCTGGTCGACGAGCGCTTTACCTCCTGTGAGGCCCGCGCCCAACTGACCAGCCGCCCCAACCCGCGGATTGGTCCCAAGCCGCGCACCGGCGCCCCACCCCACCACGCGGTCGACGCCCTGGCGGCCGCCTTGATTCTGGAAGCCTGGCTCAGTGAGCAACCCCGAACGCCTTAGCCCCGCAGCGATCGACCGGCCCGGTCACGCTCAAGAGATCTGGAAGGATCACGCCGCCGTCGAGACCGCCATCGCCGCCATGGGCATCACCCTGCAGGCCCTGCTCGAGCGGCGGTGCATCGCCGCGCCCCTGATGGTCGGTATCCATACCGGCGGGGTCTGGGTGGCCGAGCGGCTGCACGCCGAACTCGCCCTCGCCGATCCCCTGGGTCATCTCGACATCTCCTATTACCGCGACGACTTCAGCCGGATCGGAATGCACCCGCAGGTCCGCCCCTCGCATCTGCCGGTCACGGTCGAGAACCGCCATATCATCCTAGTGGACGACGTGCTCCAGACCGGGCGCACCATCCGCGCGGCACTCAATACCCTGTTCGACTATGGCCGTCCCAAATCAGTGATTCTCGCCGTCCTGGCGGAGCTGGACGGACGCCATTTGCCGATCGAGCCCAACGTGGTAGGCCTGCATGCGCGCCTCGAATCGGGTGAGCGGATCAAGCTGACCGGCCCGGCGCCGCTGGTCCTGGTGCGCGGCCGGGCGCCGGCCAAGCCGGCACCCAAGGCCCACCAGGTCGAGGCCGCACCATGATGCCCCACGCCAAGGCCCACGACCTGCAACTGGACCCCGCGGGTCACCTCAAGCACCTCCTCACCGTCGAGGGCTTGGGCCGCGACCTCCTGACCGAGATCTTGGACCAGGCCGAGGGCTTCCTCGGCGTCGCCCAGCAGGCGGTCAAGAAAGTCCCCCTGTGTCGCGGCAAGGTCGTCGCCAACCTGTTCTTCGAGACCAGCACGCGCACCCGCACCACCTTCGAGCTGGCGGCCAAACGGTTGTCGGCCGATGTGCTGAACCTGAACATCGCCGCCTCGGCTACCACGAAAGGCGAGACCCTGCTCGACACCCTGCGCAATCTGGAGGCGATGCAGGTCGATATGTTCGTGGTGCGCCACGCGGCGAGCGGCGCCGCCCACTTCATCGCCTCCCAGGCCGCCCCCCACGTCAGCGTCATCAATGCCGGGGACGGGCGCCATGCGCACCCCACCCAGGGCATGCTCGATATGTTCACCATCCGCCGTCATAAGGGCGCCTTCGAGAACCTGCGCATCGCCATCGTCGGCGACATCCTGCACTCGCGGGTGGCCCGCTCCGAGATCGCCGCGCTCAACACCCTGGGCGCCGGTGAGATCCGGGTCATCGGCCCGCGCACCCTGATGCCGGCGCAGGTCGAGTCCCTGGGCGTACGGGTCTTCGAAGATCTGCACGAAGGGGTGCGCGATGCCGACGTGGTGATCATGCTGCGCCTGCAGCGTGAACGCATGAGCGTCGCCCTGCTGCCCAGCGAGCACGAATATTTCCAGCTCTACGGACTCACCGAGGAACGCCTCTCCACCGCCCGGCCGGATGCCATCGTCATGCACCCCGGCCCCATCAACCGCGGGGTCGAGATGGACACCCAGGTAGCCGACGGACCCCGCTCGGTCATTCTGGAACAGGTCACCAACGGGATCGCCGTGCGCATGGCGGTCATTGCCATGTGTATCGGCACGCAGAACCTGCGCGGCCAGGGCGCCGTGGGGGGCCTTGATGACTAGCAGCAAAAAGATCAGCATTCTCCATGGTCACCTGATCGACCCGGCGAGCGGGACCGACCGCGCGGCCGACCTGCATCTCGCCGATGGCCGGGTTCTCGCCATCGGCGCGCCCCCGGCCGCGTTCCAGCCGGACCTCACACTCGACGCCCGCGGGTTGGTGGTCTGCCCCGGCCTGATCGACCTCTCCGCCCGGCTGCGCGAGCCCGGCCACGAACAGAAAGCGACCATCGCCAGCGAGACCCGGGCCGCCGCCGCCGCCGGCATCACCACACTATGCTGCCCGCCCGACACCGCGCCCGTCATCGATACCCCGGCGGTCGCCCAACTCATCCTGCGCACCGCACAACGCCATGGGCTGGCGCGGGTGCTGCCGGTCGGGGCCATCACCCAGGGTCTGGAAGGCCGACATATCACTGAAATGGCCGCCCTGAAACAGGCCGGCTGTCCGGTGCTCAGCCAGGCCGATCGACCCATCCGCAATAACCAGGTATTGATGCGCGCCCTCGATTATGCAGCCACCTTCGGCCTCACGCTGTTCCTCCAACCCCAGGACGCGGATCTGAGCGAAGGCGGTTGCGCCCACGAGGGCCGGGTCGCCACCCGGCTGGGTCTGCCCGGCATCCCGGAAGCCGCCGAGACCGTCGCCGTCGCCCGCGCCCTGGCCCTGGCCGAACAGACCGGCGCCCGCATCCACTTCCGCGGACTCTCCAGTGCCCGCGGTGCGGAAATGCTGGCCGAGGCACGGCGCCGCGGCATCCCGGCCAGCGGCGACTGCTCATTGCATCAACTCTTCCTCACCGAAGACGACGTCTACGGCTTCAACGCCGACTGTCATGTGATCCCGCCGCTGCGCACGCTGGCCGACCGCCAGGCACTACGCGCCGCCGTTGCCGAAGGCGCCATTCAGGCACTGTGCTCCGACCATCAGCCCCATGACGCCGACGCCAAACAAGCGCCCTTCCCCGAGACCGCACCGGGGATCTCGGCCCTGGAAACCCTGTTGCCGCTCACCCTGGCCCTGGTCGATGAGGGCGTCCTGACCCTGTCCGCCGCCATTGCCCGCCTGACCACCGGACCCAGCGCGATCCTAGGCCACGACCTAGGCCGTCTCGCGCCCGGCCGGCCGGCCGACATCTGCTGCTTCGATCCCGACGAAACCTGGGTCCTGAGCCCCGAGACACTCGTCAGTCAGGGCCAGAACACCCCTTTTCTTGGTCGTCAGTTCCGGGGCCGGGTGCGCTGGACGCTGCTCGGCGGGCGGATCGTGCACGAGCGTGCTTAGTTCGACTCATCCACATTGAACGAAATATATGACGCGGAGGCCATCGTAGCAGCGGCACAGATCGAGATCCCCGAGGACGTCTTGGATTCGGCGCGCCTGACGGCGGCCGAGGCGAAACGGGAACTGGCATTGGCCCTGTATGCGCAACAGCGGCTGTCGGCGGGTAAGGCCCGAGCCCTTACCGGTTTGTCGCTATGGGAATTCAGACAATTGTCCGCGTCCCGCGGTATTCCGGTTCATTATGATGAATCCGAGTTGGCTGAGGATCTCAAGGCCATCGATTGCTGGGAGCGCTCGCACCCATGAGCCTGGTTGTCAGCGACACGTCGCCGCTGACCAATCTCGCGGCGATCGGGAGACTCGTGAAGTTGCCGACTGGATCGTTCGCCATGGGCCGGCCAACTTGGCCCTGCTGACAGCCCTGAGCCGCGATCTCGACGCTGGCGAGGCCGCAAGCATTGCCCTCGCACTGGAGATTTCGGCGGACCTTATCCTGTTCGTGGAGGCGGACCGGCTGTTCCGCTTTCAAGATCTGTTTTGCCGTGCCGCCGAGGCGCTGGAGGACCGGCGGGCGGCGGCCTCTTGGCTAGGTCGCGCCAGCCCGCGCTTCAGCGACTTGGCGCCGTTGGAGTATGCCTCCACCGAGCCGGGTTATCAGGAACTGCTCCAAGTGATCGAGTGCATCGCGGACGACAGCTTCGGCTGATCCCCAACCTACGTTCCACGGCGACCCAGGCGATCGGCAATGCCTGGCTGGACCGGCGCGACGCCCTGGCCTTGCGGGTACCGTCCTCGACGCTCCCGGATGGCGTGGCGTGGCACCTGCTTTTCCATGCTGGCCATCCCGATGATTCCAACCCGATCCCGTCCGAGCGCGTGGCCGTGACGCCGTTCGATCTGCGGCACTACTTGGGATCGGCCTGACGACCGACCCCGGGTCAGGGCAGATCGGTGAGCGGGATGGTTTGCTCGGCCAGGCGACGCGCCCGCTCGGAGGCCCGCATCAGCGCCACCGGTGCGGCCTGCAGGTCGGGATCATCGAGTCGGGAAACCGGGGATCAGATGTCACTGCGAGCCTCACTGTCCTCTGATCCCCGCAGCCAGCGCTCTAGGTCCTCGGTCCCGGTGAAATCCAGCAGGGCCTCACCCAAGGCGGCCAGTTCGTCGGCGCAGAGGCGCTCGACCTGCGCGCGCTGATCGGCGGTCGGCTCGCCGACACGACGGCGCAACAAGCGCATCACCAAGCCCAGTTGGCCAAGGACCAGACCGCGCCTCTCGCCGCGTTTCTCTCCACGTTTCTCTCCACGTTTCTCCCCACGTTTCTCTCCACGTTTCTCTCCCGCCTCCTCACCCTCACGGAATACCTCCTGGTAAAAACGGGTCTTTTTCAAATCGGTTTCAGGCAAATGGAGCATGATCTGGATCTCCTCTCGCGAAAGCTCTGGAAATTTGTAAACCAGCACGGTCTCGATCAGGTCGAGAGTCGACTCGCGCTGCCCGGCCGCGGTCTGTTCATCGATCAAGGCACGCGCCTCGGTGAGCAGTGGCTCCCGGTCCATGACCACCAGACGGGCGAGCCGCGCCCCCGGCCCGAGCCCAGGACGGTCGAGCAGGTCCTTGAGGTAGACTCGATGCAGGCTACCGCAACGGATCAGGGCATCGTAGGGCGTGGTGTCGCCGACGTCGTACGACCGTTCGGGAAACACCACCACTGCCCGCCAGGGGCTGATCACCTGGTGCCGGAATAGGAACAGAAAGATCGACGCCAGCCAGCGCGCATAGAACCAGGGGTCCGCATAAAACTGGGACTCGGCGAAGACCAACGGCAGACCGGGCGTACCCGGAGCGGGCAACAGCACGCCGTCGAGCCGAAAGGCCGTCTGTTTCATCTCCTCGGCATGCATCCGGTAGACACCCGCGGGCGGGACCGCAAGACCCGCCAGTTCGAAGACGGTCGCCGGACGCTCCTGAAAGATCCGGTAGAAGAGCGGGTCGGTGTGCATGGGTTCGATTCTAGCCCAACGGCCGTGAATGGGCAGCCAGCGTTTCGGGAATCCCGGCATAACTGTTTTCTCAACCCTAAGATTTCCGGTTAGGTAAACTGTCACCGGGCCTGCTCGGACCTATCCTAGGCCTCTTTGCTCGGCGCGCCAGGGGCTGCATTGATCCCGACGCGTGAGCAAACCCCGCGTACCACTCGATCCATGAACATGCTGCTCGCGGACCCGAAAACTTTGTTTACCAGAACGACATTCAAGGTAACGACCCTGTCGGTACGCACCCAACTCGTCGCGGGCAGCGCGCCGTGACTGATGTCCTGATCACCGATGGCGATGGCGTTGCTGTGGTGTTGGCGCGAGGTCACGGCGACCGCAAGGAAGTCACCGTAGCCATCCGGGTCGGCCAACACCAAGACTGGCCGTCGCTTTACGGACGACAGGTCGGTGAACGGAAACGGCACCAAGGCCAAGTCGCCGCGTCTATAGATCATTCCACACCTCATCTTCCGGATTATCCCAGACGGAAGCGAGCGAACCCGCTTGAGCAGCCGTCAGATCCTCCCATTCCGCTCGCTCGCTCTTCTCCTTCAGGTAACCGATAAACTCCAGTACCTCCCGAGCCTGGGTCTCGGGGAGTGTCTTGATCTGTTCGTATGCCAACTCTGCAACAGTCATGGTTGATTCTCCCGACTGATCTTCTGAATCTGGAGGCGAATGGCGTCGCTGCTAACACATACGCTGTCTTCCAAGCTCCGCAACTGGGCAAGCACATCCTTGATCTTCCCCTGCGGTCCGCGATATTCGATCTCTGCGGTGACGTACGGGAGGCTAAGTCGCCATTCGACTGTCATGAGGCGCTCCGAATGCCGAGCCACTGCCGCTCCAGGATGTCCAGCGTATCCCGGCTGGTGTGGAAGACGTAAAGCTCCCGTTGCGCGACTTCGCGATGCATTCGTGCGTAGGCGCTCAGGGCCGTCGCCGTATCGGGGAAGGCGTCAAGCACCGCCAATTAGTCGAGAATGCGCTGGTCGCCTTCGGACTGGGCCTTGACTGCCACCAGCAGGAGCCACTGTTGCGGATAATGGGCGCGGATTTCTTGGCATTGCATGGCTGTGCTCTAGGCCCCTATGTCCGGCGCGTCGGGGGCGACATTGATCCTGACGCGTAAGCAAACCCCGCGTATCACTTGATCTACGAACATGCTGCTCGCGGACCCGAAAACCTTGCTCATCAGAACGGCGTTAAAGGTAATGACCCTGTCGGTACGCACCCAACTCGTCGCGGGCAGCGCGTCGCTGCTGATGTCCTGATCGCGGATGGCGATGGCGTCGCTGTTGTGCGGGCGCGAGGTCACAGCGACCGCGAGGAAGTCACCGTAGCCGTCCGGGTCCACAAACTCCAAGACCGGCCGTCGCTTCGCGGACGACAGGTCGGTGAACGGAAACGGTACCAAGGCCAAGTCACCGCGCCTATAAGTCATTCCACACCTCATCTTCCGGGTCATCGCAGACGCAGCCGAGCGAATCCGCTTGGGCATCCGTCAGACTCTCCCATTCTACGCGCTCGCTATTTATCTTGAGATAACAAATGAAACCCAGCACCTCCCGAGCCTGGTTCTCGGGTAGCGTTTTGATTTGCTCGTACGCCAACTCTGCAACAGTCATGGTCGCTTCTCCCGACTCTTCGCCAGAATACTGAAGGTTGAATGGCGTCGCTGCCTTGCGCCGGATCTGAAGCTCCGCTTGGGAACCCGAACCAGGAAGCGCAATTTCGCGATCATAATTACCGTTTTCTGCTCTGCCCCCTACTTGTTCCTCTTTTTGCTATTGCCGATCTAAGCGCGTTCGTAGGGGTAAATGTTCTTGAAATTCCTATTAAGATAGGAGCCAATCGATGAAGCAGTTCTAAGGTTTTCGAACTCGTGTTCAGGGACTCCCTTGTAGGCGTAGATCGACCGGTTAATGAAGTGAACGTATACCGCTTGCTCTTCCGCGTCGTAGCCAACGGCCGCGATGTTCGATGAATCCACATGATGCATTTCAGGAATCGGCATAATGTCTCGCTAGTGAAATGATTGGTTTCTCCAATTGCGGACACTCGTCTCGTATTCCACTATATCGGGGCGAGGATTTGTCCACAATTGTGAGGCAACTGGATCAGCGCTCTTTCCGGCGTTCTCCGCTTGGAAAAACTTGATGCGCGAGGGAATGCGGACGGCTTCACCACTGACGATTGCCTCGCCAGTTCGTAGGCTTGAAAGCACGTCCGCCATTTCCCGCATGGCTGAGAGGTCCAAAATAGAAATCGGAAAACCGTGACCAAACCAAGTTGAGAACAGTTCCGGCAAATCCTTGTTCGTCGTGCCGTCTAGAGATGGCGAATAATCAATGGGTCTAAACAAAAAATTGTACCGCTGGTCTAAAATCCGCGAACGCATAGCATCAAGGAATCCGAGGATACCCTTCGCCTTGTTGTTCAAGAATGGCGCACTGCTTCCTATACCTGCGGTCGGATATTGGTTTGACCTAAATGTGGTGGGGTCACCATCCGCAATACGAGTCTCTGCCGTCACTCGGTCAGCCCTGAAAGTGATTCGCTCGAAATCATCTAAGTCAAACCAAAGTTGGTTGATCGAGAACGGAATAGGGCTGTCCGCGGTGATTGCTTCTTCGCGTAGTCCGCCGATGGCAGCGGCGGATAAGCGCTTTTTCTCCAATACCTTGTTGCGAATGTAATCTTCATTCTGATCAGATAGTCTGCCCGGGAAAATCGCTATTAACTCCTTGAAGGGAAGCGCCCAGAATGGGACGCACAGATCCTCTTCACCGAGAGCAGAATTCGCGCCTACTCGAAAAACGCGGCATTTCCCAGCTAAAGAGCTTTCGTACTCGCCATGAGGGTCTATCATGAGAATCCGCGTACTCCGTAACGGCTTTTGCGCAATCGCTCTTACCACGATGGTCACGGCGTTTGACTTGCCGCTACCTGTTGCACCGAGGATTGCGCAGTGTCTGGAAATCAGCTAGTCCATGTCCAGTTGCGCTGCTAGGCCATCGGATGCACATTGATTACCTATTACAATTGAGGATCGATCGTTATAGCCTCTATACACGATACGGAGATCCTCGTTGGTGACGAGATGGACCTGATCTCCGGACGTCGGCGACTGTAGCACCCCTCTCTCGAAGAATGACCCTACTTGTTCGCCGATTAATATCATACGCAACCAGTGGTGCCCATCTGCGACAGCCGGGTCCTCCTGGTAGGCGATTAATAGCGACTCCGGCATCGCCAGAACACCTGCTTGCGTGACCAAGCCGTAAAGGTTCGCGTATCCCAATGGGATTTTGAGGAAGGAACCGATCTGACCGATCCTGTAAACAGTGCCGTCAATGACTGGCATGTTTGAAGGGTAACTGCTAGCCATTCTGATCGTTACGGTACTTCCGCTAACGCTCTCGACTTGGCCGATATGGGTTGGGTTGTGTTTCATATCAGTTAAAGCGTGCTGATCGGCCCATCCGATGATGACAAGTCGTTCAGGAAGTCCGTAAGTTTCCGAAAGTCGGGCAGGAGAAATCGGCCAGTGCCTGGTCAGGTGTGACGGATAGATCAAGATCGACTCCGCCTTTGCAGTTCTGTCTCGGATAACGGCTTTGTCGTAATCGCGATAGGTCCAACCAAGAGAACCGTGCATTTTCCAGAGTTTAACCAAGTTCGAGTATGCATCGACGTCTTCGACTGCCTCCAGACAAAAGAATGGTTCAAAACTTCCTGCAAAGCCGTCGAAGTAGGGGATCCCTGACCCCTCAAGAGCTATCTCAACAAGGTAGTCATAGTTTGTGGTAAAGAGTTCGGCAGGAAAGCGACGCTTTCCTTTCGCAATCCAATTTGAGAGGTTCGCGTGGGCAAGACTCGCTCGATCTTTGGTCTCTAGTTTTTCGTGGACGGAGACGAGTCTTACGACCCTCGCTTTCACTCGGTCGGCCAATTCGGAGAACGCGCTTGAATCGAGGCCGTTTAGGGCGCCACTGCCGATGACTGCACGCTTGGCCTCAATGGTCGAAAGTAGCGATTCGATATTGAAGGGAGTTTCGCTAGACTCGATCTCGGCTTGAATGTCTTGCACGGCCAGTGCAAAGGCTGGCGAGTGAGCATGCACTTCGTCAATGATTGTCTTGGTCATCTGTACGACGGCGGGAACGGAAACGTGTGAAAGCCCGGTCGCGAATGACGATCCTGCCCCTAAGAGAAAGCCGATACGCTTCTTGTCGGAGATCAGTATTTGATGGATGCCTCTGATGTGTTCTCGCGGGTCGTGTGTGTTCGTAGTCATCGAAACGTCGGTACTCCCGCCTAAAAAAGTGGTTACTTAGAAGATCACGAGGGAACAGCGCAGGTAGGCTATCGCGAATGCAACGGGTACGCGACCCCGCGGAAGTCAAAAGAGTCAAAGGGACCTGGCTCGAATACTTCTGCGAAATAAATAAACCAGGCCCGGTTCATTCACTCTAGGTTCTCGCCGTCAGCGACGATTCGTGCGACCTCGTCAACACTGAGATCCAAGAGATTGGCGACTTGCGCGATGTCGAGCCGCTTCAGTAGTTGACGCACGATGGCTTGCTTTTCCTGGGCTTCGCCGGCCTCGTAGCCGAGGTCGAAAGATGGCAGGCGCTTCATGTCGACTTGGGTGAGCATTCGTTCGGCCTCCTGGACCTGGGCTTTGAGGTTGCGATTCTCGGATAGAATTTCGAGCATCGTCATGTATTCGCGGAAGCGGCGCTCGTCGGCGCTCAGCAGTTCCTTGAGGCGCCGGACGATGTAGCCGACGACCTGTTCCGGCGGGCGCTCGCCAAAATCGCAAAGGACGGCGAGCACCAAGGCGTCGGGGTTATCTTGGACCAGCAGCCCGGCGCAGTTGACGCGGTGCATGTCAACGATGCCGTAGTGGTAGTCGAGCAGCGCCGGTTCTTCGATGCCGCCCGGCATGGTCAGTGGGTCGGTGCCGATGTAGACCAAAAACTGACGCAATGGACCCTGGTGGCCGGCCAGACGGATATCGCTGTAGTAGCGCAGCATTCGCAGCGGCATGTCGGTCTGGTTGTTATTGGCGATCTCGACGTGGAGCAGGAATTCCTCGCCACTTGTTGCGCGCATTCGCGCTAACAGGTCCGCCCGTCGGTCTTCGACGCGCTGGTTCTGTGTTTCGAGCAGTTCGATCGCCTCGCCGTCTACGCCGAGTAGGTAATTTGCCAGATCGGTGGTCAGACGCTTCAGGGTATCGCGGCTGATGATGTCTTTTGCGGTCATGGGTCTAGGCTAGCACTGTCGTAGCGGCGTTGGTAGATGTGTTGGGCAGATGACGAGCACGGTGCGCAGTTCGCGGCGGGCCTGAAGTTCCTTGAGGATCACCCCGGCCTCGATGGCCTTGCCGACACCGACCTCATCGGCGATGAGCAGCCGGGGCCGGTCGGCCTGGATGAGCTTGAGCACGGGCCGGAACTGGTAGGGGACGAACTGGATGCGCGAGGCGAAGAGCGAGTAGAGGTTGCCGATGCTCGGGTGGCGCAGTTGGGCGGCGGTCAGTGCGGCGTGCAGGGCGGCCGGGGTGACGCTGGGACGTACGGCCGCGACGGCGGCGGGTTCGATCTGATAGGCGTAATAGGTCGTGACCGCGCCATCGTGGAAGACCTGGTAGCGGTCCTCGGGGTCGGCCGGGACACGGGAGACCACGGCGCCGGTGACGGTGGGCTGGGCCTTGAGCCGGACGAGTTGGCCGGGGTCGAAGGCCCCTTGCGATGCCGCTGCGGACGGTTGATCGACGGGCTTGGTGGGGCCGGCCAATTGCGTGAGGAGCGCGGTCCGCTCGGCGTGGATCTCGGCCAGCGTCGGCTGGTCGGCGCCGATGGCCTGCATCAGCCGCTCAATGGTGTCGAGGTCGCGGAAGCGCTCGTCGTCCGGGATGCCGCTGACCGGGGCGTGCGCCCAGCGGTTGCGGATCGTCTGGGCCTCTTTGAGCCAGTTCCTTGCCATCGGCGGCAAGGTGGCGGCGTGGGCAATCTCGGACCAGTGGCGGTCGGCGATCCGCAGCAGGGCGCCAAGGTCGAGTTGGTTGAGCCGGGAGTGGCCCGCGGTGTCGACGTGGTTGCGTTGCTGAAAGGTCAGTTCGTCCAGGACGTGGGTTTTCCACCAGTGATCGGAGAGGCTCGGCAAGACCTCGGCGAGGAAGGCCGCGAGCCGGGTAGACAGGGTGGTCAGGTGGCGGTGGTCCATGGGTCCGTCCGTTGTTGTTGATAGGAGCCGATGCTTCACGCCACACCATTATGTCCTTACGGGGGCCGCCTGTGAATGCGCTTCAGGTCAAGACGTTGGGACGCCCCCGGCCGCTGTGTCGGGTGGTGTGCAGGCACTGCGTACTAGGTTATTTGCAGTCCCGCTAGCCAGTGTCGGCGGCGAGCCGATCCCGAAACGGAGCCAGGAAACGCCGCTCGGGCGACCAGTCAACGATGGCAAACACCACCTGCACAAAGGCACCGTCGAACTCCCCGGCAAGTGCGGCATAGAAGTCGCGCGCAGTACGGGCGGGGTCGTTGCCAAAGGCGCCACACCCCCAGGCACCCAGGACCAGTGCTGAATAGTCGTAGGCCCGGGCAATGGCGAGGACGCGCCGGATGCGAGCGGCCAACAGATCACCCGCCAGCGGTTGGCCGATGCCGGGGGCATAAGGCGCAGCACAGGTGAGCACGCTGAGCACCCAAGGCGTCGGAAAAGCGGTGCCATCGTCTGCCCGAAACACCGGCACCTCCGGGGAGAGGATCGCCCAGTCAGTCGAGTCCGGTAGCGTCCTGGCCGCGTGGGCGGCGTACATGGGATCGCCCCGCAGGGTGGCGTGGAGGGCACTGGAGCGGCACAGCACCTCTTCCTGAGCACGAGCACCGCTTAGGAAGCCGCCGCCGGGCTGGATGCCGTTGGCGAAGTTGAGCGCCAGCACCCGCTCGCCCGCGTCGGCCAGTCGTCGGGCTGCCGTGAGAGTGGTTTCGTTGGCCACCTGGACCCTGGTCTGCGCGGACCGGGAGACCGCGGGTACCGGCAGGACAGCATCCGACGACAAGCTGCGTTTGGCGGCCACGGCTTGGGCGACTGCCGCCTGCCAGTGCACGAGCGTACCCTCGGCACTGGTGTAGACCCCGGTCTCGGCAGCTTGTACCGCGATGCAGCCCAGTTCAGCGGCGCGTGCCCGCGGGATGTCCAGGACCGCCCGGCAGCGGGCCGCCCGTTCCTCGGAATCGAGACAGGGCAACAGCATGAGTTCGTTCATGATGTCCTCGTTGGCATCGTGATCGCGGCGGTTGCCGATCGGCATCGACTGCCCTGAAACTCCGGGCAAAGGGGGCCAGTCCGATGTCTTGCGTTGCGCGCCCATGAGCGCGGCATTGACGCGCCTTTTCCAAATGGCGGGCGACTTCAGATTTCGCATCGCAGGATGTACGACGCGGCGTCGCGCCGACCCTCACATCGCGCTGCTATGTTCCGGTCCGGCGCTCCCGGAAAGCAGACGACTATTCCGAATCACCGGTAAACCCATACTCCACCGGCACCCTGAGATAAAACAAATTGAGCCCCTGCGCCGCGATGTGCGCCAGGAACCGATCGGCCTCCTCTTGGGTCACCACGAAACCCACTTCCACCGGCAGGTCCCCGGCCAGCTCGAAGAAACGCTCCTCGTGCAGTCGCCCATGACGGCCATAGCCGGCCAGGGCGCGAAACGCTGAGCCACCGTGCAACCCGAGCTGCTTCGCCTCCTCCAGCAGCCAGTCGTAGGCCAGCTTATGATGGTGGCGGCGGTTTTCCGCCACATAGAACTTGAGAAAACAGCCGTTCATGGACAGTCCTGTCAGTGCGCTGACACGCTTGTGGACATGGATGCCTTAGGCGCTGAAAAGCGCCGTCAGCGTCGAGACGCCGGTCGCTCTTTCGATGCGCGAGGCACCGATAGCCGGGCGTTGATCATCGTTCCGGCGGTATGGTGGACAAGCGCCGGCGCAGTCCACCGAATCCCGCGCGGACGCCGGTGGACTGCGCTACGCTTGTCCACCCTACGATGTCACGTGGCCGCAACCGTGACCAAGACCGATCACCCGACGCATAAGGTATCACTCAAACGGATCGTCGGCGGCTGCCGACTGACCGGCGTTTCCGGCACCATCCGTCGTCTGAACAGTGCAGCGGGGAGCACCCATGACCACTACCGACCACACCGAACCTCCGCCGCACCGCACCCGGCCCTGGCGCTTGCCCCCGCGCGGCCGACTGCGCGCGCTGCTCGGCATCGAGTCCCGGCCGGTCAGCCATCACGAGCGTTGGCTCGCCATGGCGGGGGGTATCCTCGGCATCGCGCTGGTGTTCGCTGCCGCGGCGCTGCACCCACTGGGGCCGGGCAGCACGCTGGTGGTGGCCTCGATGGGGGCCTCGGCCGTGCTGATCTTCGCCGTGCCCCATGGTGCCCTGTCTCAGCCGTGGCCGGTCGTCGGCGGCCATCTGCTGTCCGCTTTCATCGGCGTCACCGCGGCGCAGTGGATCCCAACGCCCGCACTCGCCGGGCCGCTCGCCGTCGGCCTCGCGATCCTGACCATGCATTATGCGCGCTGCCTGCACCCGCCGGGCGGCGCGACCGCCCTGGCGGCGGTCATCGGCGGTGCCGAGATCCAGGCCCTGGGTTACGGCTATCTCCTGGCGCCGGTGCTGGTCAATACCGTGCTGCTGGTGGCCGCCGGCATCCTGCTCAATGTCCCCTTCCGCTGGCGGCGGTATCCGGCCGCGCTGGCGGCACCCGCACCTGCACCCGGCGCAGCGGACCGCGGAGAGACCCCGCCACCGCCCGGACTCGGCCACGACGATTTGGTCTACGCATTAGGCCGGATGGATTCATTCATCGATGTCTCCGAGGCCGACCTGGCACAGATCTTCGCCCTGGCGACGCACCACGCCCAAGAGCGCCATCCGGGCGATCTGGAGATCCGGCCTGGCCGCTACTACAGCAACGGCCGGTACGGGGCAGACTGGGCGGTGCGCCGCGTGATCAATGTTGGTCCCGGCGGCGCTGAGGCCCCGGTGACCTTCCGCGGTGCGGCCGGAACCGAACGGCGCACCCGCGGCACGGTGAGTCGCGCGGCCTTCGCCGACTGGGCGCGCCATGAGGTCGAGCGCGACGAGACCACCTGGCGACGCGTCGCCCACTCGCGACCGGAGCACCAAGAGCGTGTGAACCAGGCGGTTGATTGAACCCAGCACCGGCGGCGACCGGCTGCGCCGGCCCAAGAGTGAGCACCGATACCTGCAGCTTTCCACATCCCCTGTTGTCGCTTCTGTGGATAAGCTGTGCCCAAGCGGGGCTGAACCTTAACCAAACAGCGCGTTCGAAACGCCGGATAAATTTTCGCCACCACGCCGGATGCGCCGGATGCGCCGGTGTCGATGAGTCATCAGGAGGGCGGACGGCGCAACCGCGATGTGCAACGCCATTTTTGACTATACTCTCTGCCATCTGGCACTTCACCCTAGAAAGACAGCCGGCCACCAGTTGTCCCGCTTCAGCGCGGGCTGCTGTCCCCCTGTTTACCGAGATGATCCATGACGCGCACCGTTACCCTTTCCGCTCCGTCGCTTCTTGCGGTCAATGATCTGCTGGGCGGCCAGACTGTCCTGGCCGGTCTCCCGCGCTCAACGCTTGACTGGGTGACGCTCATCCGTCGCGGCATTCCCGCATCCGCCGTGGATGCCCTGACCAGACTCACACACCTGTCCCAGGCCGAGTTGGCGACCGCCGTGGGCATCCCCGAGCGGACCCTGGCGCGGCGCAAGCGCGAGGGCAAACTCACGAGCGAGGAATCATCCAGGGTGATCCGCCTGGCTCGAGTGATTGCCTGTGGCGAAGAGGTGTTCGAGGACCTGGCCGCAACCATCGACTGGCTCAAGTCGCCCAATGCCGCGCTCGGCGGAGTCACACCCTTGACGCTGCTTGACACCGACATTGGGACCGAGAGCGCAATGGACACCCTGGGACGCATCGAGCACGGCATTTTCTCCTGATGCTCACCGTCTGGCGGATACTGACCACGCGCTTTGCCGACAGTGCCTTCTCCGGTGAAGGCGCCGGACGCTACGGGGGCCGCTGGAACCGCAAGGGTGTGCCGCTGGTCTACACCGCCGGCTCCCAATCCCTGGTCATGCTGGAAATGCTGGTCCAAGACCAGCCCCTGCGCGCCCGTTACCTGATGATCCCGGCCGAGATCCCGACTGACCTGGCGCTTGCTCGGGTCACCACCGGGCAACTCGACCCCGAGTGGCGCGACGCGGCTGCCCTCGATACCCTTCGTGCCCTGGGTACCCAATGGGCAGAGGGGCTGACCACCGCCGTACTCGCCGTCCCCAGCGCAGTGGTCCCCGCCGAGACGAATTACTTACTTAATCCGCGACACCCCGATTTTTCCCGAATCAGTGTAGGTGAAACGCAGGTGCTCATCACCGATCTGCGACTCATCAGGTGATCAAGGCCCCGACACCTGCGCCTCCAGCAACCGCCGACCCTCTTCCACGCTGAACTGATGCCGGAACAGGGCCAGGACCTCGGCGTCCGGGTGCGGAAAGGCCGCGACCAGAGTGATGGCATTGCGCTTGATATTTCCGTTCTCATCCAGATTGACTGAACCGAGCGCACCGACCCACCACATCGAACACATCGGATACACACCGCGGATGACCCTCGCCTTCGACAACACCTACGCCCGCCTGCCGGGTCACTTCTACGCGCGGCTGGCCCCGGTGCCGGTGGCCGGCCCGCAACTGGCGAAACTCAATACCGCCCTGGCCCTGTCGCTCGGGCTCGACCCGGCGGCACTGGACACGCCGGAGGGCCTGGCCATGTTCGCCGGCAATCAGGTGCCCGCGGGCGCGGAGCCGCTGGCCATGGCCTATGCCGGGCACCAGTTCGGCCACTTCGTCCCGCAACTCGGCGACGGCCGGGCGATCCTGCTCGGCGAGATCACCGACCCACAGGGAAGGCGTTTCGATATTCACCTCAAAGGCTCGGGCCGCACGCCCTTCTCGCGCGGGGGCGACGGACGCGCCTGGCTGGGTCCGGTCCTGCGCGAATACCTGATCAGCGAGGCGATGCACGCGCTCGGCATCCCGACCACGCGCGCGCTCGCCGTGGTCACCACGGGCGAACCGGTCTATCGCGAAGCCACCCGGCCGGGCGCGGTGCTGACCCGGGTGGCGCGCGGCCATGTGCGGGTCGGGACCTTCGAATATTTCGCAGCCCGCGAGGACCACGCGGCCCTGCGCCGCCTGGCCGACTATGTCATCGCCCGCCACGACCCCGCACTGGCCGGGGTCGAACAGCCTTACCTGGCCCTGCTGGATGCGGTCATCGGGCGCCAGGCGGAGCTGATCGCGCGTTGGCTCGGCGTCGGCTTCATCCACGGCGTGATGAATACCGACAACATGTCGATCACCGGCGAGACCATCGATTACGGCCCCTGCGCCTTCATGGACACCTATCACCCCGAGACCGTCTACAGCTCCATTGATCGGCACGGACGCTACGCCTATGCCAATCAGCCGCGCATCGCCCAGTGGAACCTGGTGAGCCTTGCCCAGTCACTGCTGCCGCTGCTCGACGAAGACCCGGAGCGGTCGGTGGACCTCGCCCAGACGGCCGTCGATACCTTCATGCCGCGGTTCGAACAGGCCTATCTCGCGGTCTTTCGGGCCAAGCTGGGGCTCATGGATGAGCAGGCGGACGATGCCGAACGCAGCGCCGCTTTCCTGGCGGCCCTGGCCGCGGACGGTGCCGATTTTACCAACAGCTTCCGCGCCTTGGGTGAGGTTGCAGCGGGTCACGAGACCCCCTGGAGCGACGGTGGCGCCATCGCCGCCTGGCTGCCGGACTGGCGCGCCCGGGTCGCGCGCGAGACCGCAAGCCCGGCCGAGCGGGCGGCCCGGATGCGGCGGGCCAACCCGGCCGTGATCCCGCGCAATCACCAGGTCGAGGCGGCGCTGAACGCGGCGGTGGACGGCGACCAGGTACCGCTGGACGCGCTCTTGCGGGTCCTCGCCAACCCCTGGGAGACGCGGCCCGAGCACGCACCTTACACGCAACCGCCACAGCCGCACGAGGTCGTACACCAGACCTTCTGCGGAACCTGAATCGGCCGCTCCCTGGGCGGCATCGTGGCGGCCCATCTCGCCGCCGAGGTCCAACCCGGGGATTTGGCGAGTCTGCCGCCGGACCCATATTGAGCCCGAGCAGCCAACCAAAACCAAACCACACGGGAACACCGCCATGAACGCCATGCCAACCGCCGTCGTCACCGGTGCCGACCGCGGACTCGGCCTTGAAACCGCCCGCCAGCTCGCACGGCGCGGCTATCGGGTGTTGCTGACCGCCCGCCGCGACGCCGCCGGCCAGGCCGCGGCCGCCGCCTTGGCGGCCGAGGGCCACGCGGCGCACTTCCGGCACCTGGATGTCACATCGCCGGCCGAGGTGCAGGCCCTGTGCGATCATCTCGAAGCGACCTTCGGACGCATCGACGTGCTGGTGAACAACGCCGGGATCGTCCCGGACCCCAGCCCCGGCAGCCCGGCGTCGAGCATTTTCAACGCGGATCTCGACACCATCCGCCGCGCCATGGAAACCAACACCCTGGCCGCCCTCCACCTGTGCCAGTTACTGATTCCGCTGATGCAGGGCAACGGGCGCGTGGTCAACGTCTCCTCCGGCATGGGACAGCTCAGCGACATGAACGGCTGCTGCCCCGGCTACCGACTCTCGAAAGTGTCGCTCAATGCCGTCACCCGCATCTTCGCCGACGAACTGCGGGGCACCAACGTCAAGGTGAATTCGGTCTGCCCCGGCTGGGTGCGCACCGACCTCGGCGGGCCGAATGCACCGCTGAGCGTCGCCGAAGGTGCCAAAGGCATCGTCTGGGCCGCGACCCTGCCGGACGACGGCCCGAGCGGCGGCTTCTTCCGGCATGGGGAAGCGATCCCCTGGTAGCCGCCGCCCCCTCACTCCCCGCAAACCAGACGGCCAAAGGACGCCCGGCCAAGTTGTGCCGGTGCCGCGCAGACGCGCCGCAGGCGCGTGATGAAGGGACCGTCGGGATCGAAAATGAGGACCCAGGACCTGGCCGCCACGGACATGCCGTCAAAGCCGTCCTCCCGGCAGTCCTCGTAGACCTGTTGATAGAGGGTGTCGCATAAAGGCCGATTGACCCGCGCCGGATGGTAACCGCATTGCGCGATCACCTCCGGCAGCGCCCCACTGCCGGTGGCCCCGATGTAGGCGTCGGCATCGCCGTACTCGCGCAGCCCGACCGCCTCCAGGTCCGCAAAGACCCGCTCCCGGCACGCCTCCCACGGGTCCCCCGACCGGGCGGCAAGGCCCGGGGCGCCATACAGGGCGAGCGGCAGCAGCATCATCCAGACCGGGATCCAAGACCGCTCCCGAGGGCGGGGTAGCACGACCATGGCGACCTCCTGTCCGGACGGACGCATGCGCCGTCTGCCGGCTGCATGCGTCGTCGGGACCGTGCGGACGGTACCATCAATACACGGGCGCCGGGCGGCGGGCAGACGCGGTGCACCGCTCGACACGCGGACCGCGCCACAAACGGCGGCGGCGCGACCGGGAGCGGCCGACGCTGTCGACGGCGGCCTTTCCGATCGCAACGATGTCCGCATCAAGTATATGTGGTGACCGGCGATCCTGTTGGATTCGGTGCCTGGCGTGGCTGCGGCCCCAACCAGGGTCAGCCCCTTGACACTCGCCTCAACCAGTGTCAGAAAGCGCCGGTGCGCCTGGCGGCGCCGTCAGGCCTGGTCGTGCCTCGCACACGCGGCAGCGGCGAAACGTCCGATGACTTTGGGCGGAACCGTCCAGCGCCGCCAGCGGCAGCCGCTCCACCCATCCAACGAGATCCCCCATGCCCGCGACGGACCCGCTCACTGATCCCGACCTCCCGCTCACCGACCTGCTGCCGCTGCGCGCGGTGGTCGTCACGTTGCACTGCCTGGCGCCGAGCCATCCCCGGTTTTTTCACCAGGCGGCGCTCACCGCCCTGCTGCGCGGACTGCTGCGCGACGCGCCGGATTACGACCTGCACCTGCGCATCGACACGCCGGAATCCGGCCGCGTCGACTACCGCCCCGGCGACTATTACCGGTTCCTGATCATCGCGCTGCGCGGCGGCGAGCCGACGCTCGCGCGATTGCTGAGCCGACTGGCGGACCTGCCGCGCGGCGCCCCCCGCGGCGGGCCGGGACTGGCGTTCGCGGACAATTGGCGGTTGGTGCAATTGCAGGACGCCTTCACCGAAACCCCGGTCGGGTCCGCGGCGGAGCTGAGCGGCTATGACACCGCGACCCTGGAGCAGGAACTGGAATTGTGGATCACCCGGACACGCTGGCAGTGGCACTGGCTGGCGCCGGCCCGCCTGCTCAAGGACAAGGCCGAGCGCGGCGACCAGACCGGCGAGGCCCGCTACTGTCGCGACCCGCGGGATCTGCCGCCCGCCCTCCTGCTGTCCCGCCTGCACGACAGCATAGCCGATCTGCTGCGGCGCCGCGGTCAGGCGCCCACCCCCCGCGGCGCGCCGCCGCCGCTCGTCTGTCCGCACGGCCATCTGTTCTGGGTCGATAACGAATACCGGGATGCCGAAGGCGCCGACCAGGTCATGGGCGGACTGTCGGGTGTGCTGCACCTGGAAGGCCGGCTCAGCCCGGCCTGGTGGCGGCTGCTGATCCTCGGCCAGTATGTCGGCATGGGGCAGCGCACCGCCTTCGGTTTCGGCCGCTACCAGTTGCGCACCGCCGACGGCGGCTTCAGCTACCGGCGTCCGCTGCCCGCCGCCTCCCTGCTGACCCGCGCCGCCGACGCGGACAATCTCGCCGCGGCCTGGCGCCACGTCATCACCGGCAGCGACGAGATCGCCCAACTCACGCTCGACCCGGCGGTCGCCTGGCTCGGCGACCCGGATGCGGACGACCCCGAGGGCGCGGACGACGCGCCCCCGCCGCCCCTCGAGACCCTGCACGCGGACCTGGCGCGGCTCCTGGCCGGCGACTATCAGGCCCCGGAACTGCGCGGCTTCCTCATCCCCAAGAAAGACGGCGGACTGCGCCCGCTGGCGGTTCCGCCGCTGCGCGACCGCGTCCTGCAGCGCGCCGTCCTGCAGGCCCTGTCACCCGCCGTCGAATCCCTGTTCTCCGCCGGCGCCCACGGCTACCGCCCCGGCCGCTCGCGGATCACCGCCAGCCATGCCATTCAGGCCGCCTGGCGGGCCGGCTACCGCTGGGTCTATGAATCCGACGTCCGCGACTTCTTCGACAGCGTCGACCTGGGGCGGCTGCGCGAACGCCTGAGCGCATTGTTCGGCGACGACCCGGTGGTGGACGCCGTCGGCGCCTGGCTCGCCGCCCCGGTGCGTTTCCAGGGCGAACGCATCGAGCGTGTCAATGGCCTGCCCCAGGGCTCGCCCTTGAGCCCGCTGATGGCCAATCTCATGCTCGACGACTTCGACAGCGACATGCAGACCGCGGGTTTTCATCTGATCCGGTTCGCCGATGATTTCATCGTCCTGTGCAAAGACCCCGAGGAAGCGCGCCGGGCCGGCGCCGCCGCCGCGGCCTCGCTGGCCGAACACGGGCTCGACCTGCACCCGGACAAGACCCGCATCACCGCCATGGATCAGGGGTTCCGCTATCTCGGCTACCTGTTCGTCAACGACCTGGTCGTCGATGTCAGCGGCGACCGCGGCGCCTTGACCAAGGACGCCCAGGTCCCGCCCCACTCCTGGCTGGCCGCGCTGGCCGCCAAACAGGCCGAACCAGTCGACGCCGAGGACGACCTGGCGACCCTGATCGCCCGCATCGCCCGGTGCGAACCGGTGCGCCTGGGCGAGGCCGACACCGCGGGCGTGCTGCTGTGCGTCACCGGCGACCCCTGCCTCATTGCCGCCCGCGACCGGCACCTGACGGTGCTGCGCGACGACCAGGTCGTCCATCATCTGCCCTGGCACGGCCTCCAGGCGGTGATCCTGTTCGGCAACCACCAGATCACCACTCCTGCCCTGCGCGAAGCTCTGCGCCACGAAGTTCCGATCCACATCGCCACCGGGCTCGGCGCCTACGAAGGCGCGCTCTGGTCCGGCACCCCGGGGGAACACGGCAGCGGCCTGTGGCTGCGTCAGACCGCCCTCTTCAGCGACCCGCAACAGACGCTGCCGGCCGCCGTCGAGATCGTCACCAGCCGTATTCGCCACATGAAAGAGACCCTGCGGCTGCGCGACCGGGGCTGGGACACCCGCCTCATCGACCAGGCCCTGCGCGACCTGCCCAAGGTCACCGACGCCGCCACCCTGCTGGGGCTCGAAGGCGAGGCCACGAGCGAACTTTTCCGCCGCATCGCCGCGACCCTGCCGGACACCTTCGGTTTTCAGGGCCGCAACCGGCGCCCGCCGCGTGACCCGTTCAATGTGCTGCTGTCACTGGGCTACACGCTGCTCTATGGGTACTGCGAGAGTATCGTGCGCGCGACCGGGCTCCTGCCCTGGAAAGGCTTTTACCACAAGGGCCGGGGGCGTCACGCCGCGCTCGCCTCCGACCTCATGGAGCCCTTTCGCCATGTCGTCGAGCGGGCCGCCCTCACCGTCATCGCCCGCGGCGAGATCACCCCGGAGCACTTCAGCCAGAGCCCGGCGGGCGGCTGCATCATCGACTCCGCCGCCCGCCGCAAATACCTCGCCCTGCTCATCCGCCGCTTCGAGACCCCCGTCACCGCCCTGGGCGATGCCAAAGCGGAGAAACTCTTCGTCCATCTGCAGCGGCAGGCCATCTCCGTCCGCACCTGGATCAATGAAGGCAAACCGTTCAAGGCGTGGCGGATGCGTTAAACCGCGCCCAGCGCGGTCGGTGATGTGATTGGATTGCATCGGCCCCCGCAGATTCGACAACTGCTGGAGCCGGCGCGGTTTATCGTCATCGGACGTGATAAACGGACGTAGGGGCGGGTTTCAAACCCGCCCCTACCCCAAGGGTCTGTCCGGATATCAGGTAGGAAGGCTATAGCAGCGTTTTTCCGATTACGACAACGAAAGCGGCATACCGGAATCCCAAAGCCACAAGGTCTCACCATGAACCTCTACCTTGCCTGCTTCGATATCACCGACGACGGCAACCGCACCCGCGTCGGCAAGCACCTGGCGGTCTACGGTCAGCGGGTGCAGCGTTCGGTCTTCGAGATCGCCGTCCGCAACCAGGCGGAACTCGACCGCCTCAACGCTGAACTCCAGCCCCTGCTGGACACCGGCGACGACCTGCGGTTCTACGCCATCTGCCGCGCCTGCCGCCAGCGCTCGTACAACCACCGCGGCGAGCGGGTCGCCTATATCCCCGCCGCGACCATCCTCTGACCCATCGGGGAACCTCCGGCGGCCCCCGCCGTCCGGACGCCGCCGCGCGGGAAACAGTCGCTCGCACAATGCCTTGCCCTCCGCTCCCGGAGCGACGGTTCCCCGGCTCGCAGAATCAGCAACTTAGCTTGACTTTTTCCCCACGCTGCGGTTCAATTCCAGACGTGGCTTCGACCGGCGCCGAGGTTCCCCGAAACGGCCAGCCAAGTAGTTCTGGCGAGAGGGGTTTTGAGGGGGTCTGTTGAATCCATTCCAAGCTGCTAAAGCTGTGCGACGAGAACTTTCATATTGCTATTCCCAACCAATGGTTGAATCCATTCCAAGCTGCTAAAGCTGTGCGACTGAGCTGGCGAGAGCGTTGTTCAGGTAACGTGCGTTGAATCCATTCCAAGCTGCTAAAGCTGTGCGACGTTGTTCAGGTAACGTGCCATTTGAGTTCTCCTGTTGAATCCATTCCAAGCTGCTAAAGCTGTGCGACTTTCCGACCGTATTCATTTTTACACCTCTGTTGTGGTTGAATCCATTCCAAGCTGCTAAAGCTGTGCGACATAGTTGGTTAAATCTCATTTCTTCTGGTCTGTTGAATCCATTCCAAGCTGCTAAAGCTGTGCGACGTACAGAGAACCCAGGAATTATGAAGGCATGGCTGACGGGTTGAATCCATTCCAAGCTGCTAAAGCTGTGCGACTGCCAGCAACCGCCAGACCGCCTTTAGAAACTTCAGTTGAATCCATTCCAAGCTGCTAAAGCTGTGCGACAAAGGCACTGCGCCAATCGATGTCGCACTCGGTGGGTTGAATCCATTCCAAGCTGCTAAAGCTGTGCGACAAATATCTTTGCCATTGTTTTTAACCTCAATCTCAGTTTAATCCATTCCAAGCTGCTAAAGCTGTGCGACACCGCCTTTAGAACATTCATCTCACTCACCTTGTTGAATCCATTCCAAGCTGCTAAAGCTGTGCGACGAACCGGAGACGTTGATTTGCATTGCCATGGTCGTTGAATCCATTCCAAGCTGCTAAAGCTGTGCGACAGAAGCCGAGAGATTCCATACTTGCTCTTTGTGTTGAATCCATTCCAAGCTGCTAAAGCTGTGCGACTTCCGATTAGTTTTTTTTCATCGCTCATTTTCTGTTGAATCCATTCCAAGCTGCTAAAGCTGTGCGACTGCACCATGAACCTAAATTTATATTCTTCATGTTGAATCCATTCCAAGCTGCTAAAGCTGTGCGACTACTACGGCTTTGAATTTCAAGGGTTATTCCTCTGTTGAATCCATTCCAAGCTGCTAAAGCTGTGCGACCGACTTCTTCTGGGCTCATCTTGTTGCATCTCAGGTTGAATCCATTCCAAGCTGCTAAAGCTGTGCGACGGAACCAAAACTAACAGAACTTTCAGTCTCATCTCAGTTGAATCCATTCCAAGCTGCTAAAGCTGTGCGACCCATACATATACAAAAAACATCAGTACACTCCGTTGAATCCATTCCAAGCTGCTAAAGCTGTGCGACCAAGGGAAAATGGCATTTGCTCACCTGCTGTTTGTGTTGAATCCATTCCAAGCTGCTAAAGCTGTGCGACAGCAATGATTGCGGGTTGTGTTTTCATTTGACCGTTGAATCCATTCCAAGCTGCTAAAGCTGTGCGACATATTTTAAAAATTGGGTTTCAGTCATTATGTTGAATCCATTCCAAGCTGCTAAAGCTGTGCGACGGACGTTAGGCGATTCTTTGCATTTCTGCCAGCTGAGTTGAATCCATTCCAAGCTGCTAAAGCTGTGCGACCTTCCATGCCGTGGCTTACGCAGTTTCTGTTTCAGGTTGAATCCATTCCAAGCTGCTAAAGCTGTGCGACTTGCGAATGCTGTGCCCATGTTCCCTCCTCGAGAGTTGAATCCATTCCAAGCTGCTAAAGCTGTGCGACGTAAACAATTGGAACAACGGTATCATTTTTCAGTTGAATCCATTCCAAGCTGCTAAAGCTGTGCGACGGGGCCGAACACCGGAATCACCAGGATGTTGGTTGAATCCATTCCAAGCTGCTAAAGCTGTGCGACAAAAGGACTGCGATCACGGGAAAAACAGGTAGTGTTGAATCCATTCCAAGCTGCTAAAGCTGTGCGACCCATCCGGCCCTGTAGACTCAGATCAGCGGAGAACGTTGAATCCATTCCAAGCTGCTAAAGCTGTGCGACAATAGAGACGATACACTATGATCACGGAACTTTTGTTGAATCCATTCCAAGCTGCTAAAGCTGTGCGACACAGCCGCCAGTCAGATGAGGGGAGTTCGGTATGCGTTGAATCCATTCCAAGCTGCTAAAGCTGTGCGACCGACGAGCCCGGCGTCGAAGACATCCTCTGCTGGGTTGAATCCATTCCAAGCTGCTAAAGCTGTGCGACATGAGGGTCGCGAGGCACTGGGGGTTGATGCAGGTTGAATCCATTCCAAGCTGCTAAAGCTGTGCGACAGGCGTCTTCATTGCGCCAACCCTCGCGGTCGACGTTGAATCCATTCCAAGCTGCTAAAGCTGTGCGACTCAGGATTTTCCAAATAGTTTTCATCTCACTAACGTTGAATCCATTCCAAGCTGCTAAAGCTGTGCGACCCACTCCACACCGTCACCTCGTCTGTCGCCGAAAGTTGAATCCATTCCAAGCTGCTAAAGCTGTGCGACAAGAAACGGCACGGGAGTGAAGTTGTTTTTTCAGTTGAATCCATTCCAAGCTGCTAAAGCTGTGCGACTCTCCTAGCAGGAGGGCGGTGTTGAGCCAATTGGTTGAATCCATTCCAAGCTGCTAAAGCTGTGCGACATCAGGGCGGCCGCCAAGAGTTGCTTGTTCATCTGTTGAATCCATTCCAAGCTGCTAAAGCTGTGCGACCGCTAGAGGATTGTCATCCATTTGCGATCTCAGTTGAATCCATTCCAAGCTGCTAAAGCTGTGCGACGTCCAACGTCGGCAGCATCAACGCAATCAATTCTGTTGAATCCATTCCAAGCTGCTAAAGCTGTGCGACTCGAAAGAGACTCATAGTAAATTACCTGTTAGTTAGTTGAATCCATTCCAAGCTGCTAAAGCTGTGCGACGCCAACGGAGGCGTGGATGGTTATCTGATCAACCGTTGAATCCATTCCAAGCTGCTAAAGCTGTTCGACCAAACGACCAAAACAACCATCAAAAGAACGTGTTGAATCCATTCCAAGCTGCTAAAGCTGTGCGACTTACGGGTGTGCAAATGCTCTTGCATGGTCGTGTTGAATCCATTCCAAGCTGCTAAAGCTGTGCGACCCACTGGCGACGTTGTTACGGGAGTTCTCCAGGTTGAATCCATTCCAAGCTGCTAAAGCTGTGCGACCGGCAGACGCCGCAGGTCGCCGTCGGGGTCCGCGTTGACTCCATTCCAAGCTGCTAAAGCTGTGCGACTGTATTTCAAGTGTTATCCCACCTACGATGTCTGTTGAATCCATTCCAAGCTGCTAAAGCTGTGCGACTTGAAGCTCGACATGTCGATCTCCCTCTTGGTTGAATCCATTCCAAGCTGCTAAAGCTGTGCGACATAGCAATCAGAATGCGATTCATGGCCATGATTGTTGAATCCATTCCAAGCTGCTAAAGCTGTGCGACGTAATTTGGCGGGGAGTCATCATTTGAGAAGTTGAATCCATTCCAAGCTGCTAAAGCTGTGCGACAGCGGATCTTCCGGTTTGGCCTGGCGTTTGTTGTTGAATCCATTCCAAGCTGCTAAAGCTGTGCGACGACTTCCACCAAGGAATCATGATGCTTTTTCCTGTTGAATCCATTCCAAGCTGCTTAAGCTGTGCGACCGCCAAGCGTCTTTGTGAACGCGGACTTTGTGTGTTGAATCCATTCCAAGCTGCTAAAGCTGTGCGACAGGCGATGTCGAAGAGGCGTTGGGCTTTGGTCGGTTGAATCCATTCCAAGCTGCTAAAGCTGTGCGACCCGTTGCCGTAGCCGTTGCCATAGCCGTCGCGTTGAATCCATTCCAAGCTGCTAAAGCTGTGCGACCTTTGTGGGTGGTGGTCTGGTCTGTCATGATGCGCGTTGAATCCATTCCAAGCTGCTAAAGCTGTGCGACAGATCACCAAAACCACCAGAACCAGAATGTGGTTGAATCCATTCCAAGCTGCTAAAGCTGTGCGACACAGAATCACACGACTGCCCCGTATGTCCGTACTGTAGTTGAATCCATTCCAAGCTGCTAAAGCTGTGCGACCCGCTTCCATCACCGATTACCCCGCATATTGAGGTTGAATCCATTCCAAGCTGCTAAAGCTGTGCGACTAGTTCGCAATCACTTCTGCATGGCACATCTTAGGTTGAATCCATTCCAAGCTGCTAAAGCTGTGCGACTCTCTTCATCACACATACTTGTCCACCTTCAGGTTGAATCCATTCCAAGCTGCTAAAGCTGTGCGACGGAGGGAGAACCAGATCACGGTCACGACCCATTTCGTTGAATCCATTCCAAGCTGCTAAAGCTGTACGACACTTCTTATCCTCATCATCTGAAAACATGTGGGTTGAATCCATTCCAAGCTGCTAAAGCTGTGCGATGCAGGAAGCCACAGATTGCGACGGTCCGAAGTGAGGTTGAATCCATTCCAAGCTGCTAAAGCTGTGCGACCATCAAAAATCCTCTTTGACCGTAGCTCAGTTTTTGTTGAATCCATTCCAAGCTGCTAAAGCTGTGCGACCACCATGTAGCGGCGATTTAAATCGCCGCTACGTTGAATCCGTTCCAAACTGCTAAGGCTGTGCGACCACCATTTAGGGGCGATTAAAATCGCCCCTACGTTGAATCCATTCCAAGCTGCTAAAGCTGTGCGACAGAGCGAGCCATGATAATAACATCTTGTAAATCTTGTTAATCTTGTCTAAATGTATTGGCTTCGCGCGCGCCGCGCCGTTCGGGACTGCCCCCGTAAGACCTCATTCCTGCCGATGCCGGCCGGAACGACGATCAAGGCTCATCCGGCCGGCCAGCCGAATGAGTTAAAGCGTTGGATGCGGTGAGGAACGGACACTGGTGGCGAAATGCCAGGAGACCCCGTCACCACTTGATGGCAGAATCCGGAGGCGCTGGGTTTTAATGGGTTGGCGAATTCGCCGCCAGTGTCAGGGACGAACCGCATCGCAGCTCGCTGGAGCCTGGGAGCCCGATCAAGAGTTTTTCACGGAAACACGGAAGAAAGAGAAGAAGTCCTCTCACAAAGACACAAAGACACAAAGACACAAAGATAGAGGAGCCTTTCATGGCTTCTTATCGCTTTTTTCTTCTTCGTGTCTTTGTGTCTTTGTGAGAGCATCTTTTCTCGTTTCTCGTTCCCACGCTCCAGCGTGGGAATGCCGTCCGGCCGCTCCAGGGGCCAGTAGCAGCACGCGACGGCTTCCGAGTCGCGACCTGTTCCCACGCTGGAGTGCGGGAGCGGGCCTTGGTCATCGTTCCGGCCATTGGAGGTCGAGGCTTTAGCCGCTCCGGCGCGCAGGCACCACTGGTTTCATTTGAGATCTCGGGAATCGCCACCGGCTAAAGCCTCGGCCTCCAGTTGCGGACAGGCCGTCGCTGGCCGAAACGATGATCAAGGCCCCGTGCGGGGTCCGCCGCTTTCGGCGATACTGGGACCACGCCAAGCCGCGGCCGGGATTCCGGGCCGGCACTGGATCAGGTCGGTCGGAGGCCGGTGATGAGTACACGAGACACCCTGTTGGTGATTGACGCCGATGCGGACACCGGGTTGTTCGCTTGGGCGGAATCGATCGGACTCAGACCACTGCGGACATTGCCGAGTCCGGACGCGATCCCGGCGGGGACGGATCTGGTGGTGGTGGATGTGACGTGCAGCGCAACCGGCTTTGCCGCGCAGCCGCGGCTTGCCCCTTGGCGCGTGGGCATCGGCGGCGGCAGGCGCGTGCTGATCACGGTGGCGCCGCCGTCGCCCGGCTGCCCGGGCAGCGCGCCCTATGCCTTCTTCCTGTCACCGCGCGAGTGCCTGCGACGGCTGGCCCTGGGCGCCGCCGGGTCGATCGAACACTATGCCGAGCACCCGCACGACTACCTGACCGATTGCGGTGAACCGCCCGCCGGGTTCGCTGCCGATTTGCGGCTGGCGCTCGGCCGGGACGGGGCCGCGGCGCTGCCGGCCCGGTGGCGTGAGGCGATCCAGGTCCTGCGACAGCCCGGCCGGGTCCGCGATCTGGGCGACCTGACGCTGGTGCTGGTGCCGGAGTCGGTGAACCCCAACCTCGCGCCGGCAGCCGCGCGCTGTCTGATCCGCGTCGAACAGGAGGTGCTGGACCTGGGCCAGCGGCTGCCCGACCATCCGTTGCTCATGCTGGTGCTCGCGGGTGAGGATGCGCCCTGGGAGTCGCCGGACGCGGACCCGTCGGCCGCCATCCGCGGCCTGCATCTGTTCGCCCAGGATGACGCGGCGGGCAAGGCGCGCGCCGGCTGGCGTGCCGCCAACAAACCGCATGCCTACGCCTACGCCTGGGAGTACCGCCTGGAGCCCCATCAGGGGGACCCGACCGCGCATCTACGGGCCTTGGACCAGCATCTCTCCGCGCTGTTCGCCAGCCTGCTGACGGATCAGCGACCGCTGCGTCACTACGGCTGCACCTTTTTCTTGCCGTTCGATCCGCCTGAGCAGGCGCGGCAGGCCTTGGCGGACGTGCTGCAGCAGCGGCACCAGCCGCGCCGCTATCAGGGCGACCCGGCGGACGATCGCGACACCCAGGCGCTGCTCTATTTCCTGCCGCACCTGCGCGATCTGCTCTATGACCAGGGCAAGGACGCCGCCGCAGGCGAACCGATCCGCGAGTGGCGCCTCACCGACAGCACCGGCTGGCGGCTGGAGTTGGTTGCCGACGCGGCGGGGTCGCCGCCGCTCACGGCCCAGGTCGACGCGGTCCGGCTGCTGCGCTATTTCAACCGCATCTATCTGTTGGCCCTGCGGGTGTCGCTGGCGCCGCCGACGGGCGCCCTGGCGGCCCTGGGTGATGAGGGCCCGACCTGGTGGCACCCGCTCGCCTTCGCCGACGCGCCGGGCCTGGTTCAGGTGCGGGAACGGGCGCTGGCCGCCTGGCTGGGGTTCACGCGGCTGGCGCGGGTGATTTATCCGAGCTTTTCGGAGCAGGCGGACGAGCGGAAAATCCCTGTCGCGCTGCGTCTGTTGGGGGCGGACGGCGCCGTCCTCGCCGACTTCCGGCCCCGGCAGGAACTCCCGCGGGGATCCTCGGATCGGCTGCTGCTGACGAGTTCGCCGGGGCGCTTGTTGTCGGGCGTGCCGCGCCACCTGCTCGCCTGCTTTTTCGGTGCCGGCCCGGTGGCCGGCGCCGCATCGCTCAACCAGTTGCTGACTGATGATCCGAATGTCTACGACGACCGGCTGTTCGTGCAGGTAGCCTACGGTCTTGCCGGACCGGCGCCGGAGCCGGCGGTGCGCGGCGCGGTGATGGACCGCCTGTTCAGTCTGGCACTCCTGGTGGACCGCCCGGCCGACACCTTCGACGACTGCGGCGGCTATGCCTATGACCCCGCCTGGCTTGCCGACACCCTGGACCGGGCCGCGCTCAAGATCTGGGAGGCGACCGGGCTGTACGCCGGATTCACGGACATGGCGAATGCCTGGCTGGGCGCCGGACCCTATTTTTGCGAGACCGTCGCGCCCCGCCATGTCCCATACAGCTATGAACGGATGCTGATCCTGTGTTTGTTCTACCTGGCCTCGCTGCGCCGCTATCACCGTCAGGTCGCGGACGCGACCAGCGACCTGACCAGCCAGGACCGGCCGGCGGACGCCGAAGCCTTCAGCCGGTTGCGCCGGGATTTCATCTGCTTCACCAACCGCTACTGGTTCCACGAGGTGACGCCACAGTTGCAGGGACGGCGGGTCTTTGCGCTGCAGCAGGCGCTGGGGCTTGAGGCGGAGTATCAGTTGATCAAAGATGAGATGGAGCGCGCCCATGAGTTTCTGGAGGCGGAGCACGACCACGCCATCCGGGAACTGTCGCTCAAGGTCAGCACGTTCGGCCAGTGGGTCGCCGTCGTGGCGCTGTGGATCGGCTTGACGGCACTGTGGGTGGCGATCCTGCCGCTGATCCCGCTGGACGGCGCGATCGACTCCTGGTGGACCACCCTGTCGGCGCCGCAGGTCTGGGCACGCGGCGGCCAGATCGCCGGTCTGGCCATTCTGCCCCCGCTGCTGCCGACGCTCGGCTTGGCCTGGTGGCTGCGGCGGCGCCGGCGGCTGACGCCGGGGCACCGGGCTCAGGGGCAGCGCGCGGGTTCGTCCAGCAAGCGCCGGTAACAGGCCAGCGTCAGGCGCGCGTCCCACAGCGCATGGTGGCGCCGCGACCCCTCGGCCAGCCCGGCGTAGGCGACGCGGTCGGTGTCGGGGTCCAGACCGCGCAGCTTGAACAGGGTCACCAGGTCGAAGGGCATGTAGAAGACCTGGCCGGGGAGTTGACGGGCGCCGCCGAAGAGTTCGCAGAACAACACCCAATCGTAGGCCAGGCAGTCCGCCCAGACCTCGATTCGCGACCACTGCCCCAGCCAGTCGGTCAGGGCGTGGGCCAGGGCCGCACCGTCGCCGAAGCAGGTGGTCAGGTTGCCCTCATGCAGCGTCTGCGGCCGGGCCGCCGGGAGGCTCAGCCAGCGAGTGTGCGGCAGCACGTGGGCGCGCACCCAGGGGTCGCAGGCGGCCGGGTCGACGGTGGCGACCTCGCCATAGAAGGCGGCACCGGATTCGGCGCACAGGCCCAGGCTGATCAGTTGGGCCTGCTGGTGCAGGCCGGTGAACTCGGTGTCGAGAAAGAGGGGTGTGGCGTCCGGCATGGCGAGGGTCACCCGCTGCGGTAAGGGCGGTTGGGCCTGAGTTGCGGCAGGCCCGGCTTAGCCCCCTCCCCCGCGGTCAGCGGCGCGAGGAACTGATAGTCCGCCTTGCGGCGCGGGTCATCATTGTTGACGAACCACTTGAATCCATCGTCGTCGCCATACGGCTCTTGGTCGTGGGCATAGGGATAGCAGACGGGATGGTCGATCGCATTCAGGTCGCCAAGTCGCAGCAGCGCACGCAGTGCGTCCTGATCGATCAGCGCGCCGGCCACCGGCAACGCCCGCGCGGACCGCGCGAGCGGCCCCTGCGCCAATTCGTCGGGGTAGCGGCGGCCGAGCGCATCCGGAATCGGCTGATCGCCCGGTGCCAGCCAACAAAACTGATAGCGCGATTTGTTGAGTCCCCTGGCGCTGTAGCGCTGCGGCCGGTCGATCAGAAACAAGCCCTCGACGACGATGCGCACCACCCCCAGCCCGACCGGCCGACCCCAGCCGAGGCGGTGATGAAACTCCGCCGGCGGGTCCGGATTGAGCGCACCGAGACCGGGGTCGAGGGCGCTGCACAGCAGGCCCAGCTCGGCCTCGGTCAGGTGATCGAAGTCCACATGGAACCAAAAGTCCTGGCCGTCCTCCAGCGGATTGCCGTAGCGGCCGCCCTTGGCGTAGTCCTTCAACAGTTGCAGATCCTCGTTGGTCGGATGCGTCCGGTCGATCGTGTCGAGCTTACGCGTCTCCCAGGGTCGCTCCACCTTGACCGCATGCGGGTCATGAACCAGGTAGTGCTTGCGTCCGTTCGGCACCTGCTTCTTCAGGTCAAGGTCCTGTTTGCGCACGGCGCCACCGGAGGCCGTGCGGAAATACATCGCCGGTGACGGCGGCTTGGGGGATTGGAGTTGGCACAGCGCAACGGGGGCCGGGTAGAAGCAGGTGGGAGGGTCGAGCGCCAAGGCATCGGAGAAACGCACGCGGGAGGCGAGATTGCGAGCCTCTTTCTTGGGCAGTTCCTCGACGACGCCGAACAGACACTCGGCCGGGGTCAGCGCCGCGCGGTTCCCGTTCCACGGGAGCGCATTCCATCCGGCAACCCGCGCGAATGCGGCGTGCAGATCCCCGCGGACCACGCGCCGCCAGATGGACGAGAGACTCACCTCGATGACTTCCCGCCCGGTCGGGTCCACGTCGAAATACACCAGGTCACCGTCGCGCAGGCAGCCCGCGGCCCCCGCGCCGGCGGCGGATCGGCGCACGCCGTAGCCCTTGGGAAGAAACGGCACCCGGTCGTGGTCCGGCGTGTCCGCGTCATTGGTCCGCGAGCGCTCCAGCGCGAGGCGCTCGAAGTCGGCGATGGCCGCGGGGGAGACCGGCAGAGTGGCTTCTCGGTCAGGTCGGGCGGCGGCAAGGCGCGCCTCCCAGTCCTCCGCATAGGGCACGAACCACTCGTGCTTCTTTTTCGGCATGAGATCCTTCCCGGACCGCAGACCCAGGACATAGGGGACCCCGCGCATGGGCTGGCCGTCGAGGTCGGCGGCAGAGGTCTGGACGTCCCGCAGGCACCCCCGCCGAACGGCGAAGCTGCCCTTGGCCTTCAAGGGGTCGGCATCGCCCTGAATCTCGTACACCTGATCGATCCCGGCGTCGGCCAGTCGTGCATCCACGGCCTGCGCGGACCAGACGAAGCCGGGCTTGTCTTGCTCCTGGAAACAATCAAACCGGGCCGGATCGTTGTCGGCATCGCCATAGACGCCGTAGTACACGGCGAGACACTCGCTCAAGGGCAGCGTCGATGGGAATACCTTGTTCCAATTAGCCGGGATGCGGACCCGCGGCGGATCGCTCTTGGGCTCGATCGGCAACCCCGTCATCGCCAACGGCAACAAGCGCCAGCTCCCGTCCGGCTGTCGGCGCAGCAGCCCGATGGCCTTGAGACTGCCGTTCATGGCCTTGCGTACCGAAAATTTTTGCTGGTCGAGCACCCGCATGGCCGACTGGCTGATGGCCTCGGCCACCGCCCCGACGGCCCCGCGCAGACTGCTGGCGGGGATGGCCAGTTCGCCGTGATTGCGGTAGTTGGTGAGGGTGCCGGGCAACCCCGGATCGCCGTCGGTCTGCTCCGCGCCGACCAGGGTCGGGGTGACGGTGGTCAGGCGGCACAGCAGCCGACCGCTCAGGGTCCCCGGTGCTTGGCAGTCATGGCGAACCTGGGTGGTGCCGGCGCTGATGGCGGCCCAGTCCGTCGTGGGGACCGGCGTGTCCGGTGCCGCGCCCTGGTGGAGCCGGCCGGTGACCGGGATGAACTGATAGGGCGAATAGAAGGTGTCATCGGTCATGGGCGGGGCTCCTGCGCAGGCGCGGTGGCGGCGGCCAGGGCCGCGTCGATGGTTGCTTCCAAGGCGTCGGCCCAGGCCGCGGCCCCGGAACCGGCCGCGGCGCACAGGGTGCGCTCGATGACCGGCAGGACGGCCTGCCAGGACGGCCCCGGCTGATCCGGGGCGGTCTGATCGCCCTGCTCCGGATCGGCCTCGGCGAGGAGCACGCGCAGCACGCCGTAGCCGCGCGCCCGGCCCCAGCCCAGCGTCAGGTCCCCTTCCAGCGCATCGCGCAGGAGGTAACACAGCAGTCCGAGCGCCCAGGGCTGCGCCAACAGGTGCGGCTGAATCACCAACTGCCAGTCGAGCCGCCGGGGCCGCACGGCCGCTACCTGGTACAGCCGCTGCGCCGCCACGCCGCCGGTGAAGCGGTCGATGGCGTTGAAGGTTTGGGGATGGACGTCGCGGTCCGGGTCGAAAGCGCCGCGCGCCTCATCGACCAGGAGTCCGGCCATGGCCGCGGTGTTGCCGAAGACGACACCGAGCAGCGTGTCGGCAACCTCGCGGCGGCGCGCCTCCGGCGCCCGCGGGTGACGGTGGACGAGGATGGTCAGCAGGATGCGCCGCGCCTGAGCGCGCAGCATCCCCTTGAGACTGGAAGCCGGCACCTGAACCTGATCGCCATCCAGGCGGAAGGTGCGGTGCGGGGTGCGCGCGCCGGCGGTCCGGCGCGGCTGGATGCTGACCAACAAGGGCGAGCGCGGATAGATACGCAGCACCAAGCGCCGGGCCGCACCCACCGGGCCGGAGGCCAGGGTGCCGGTCGGGTCGGTGCCCGGCAGCACCACCTGCTCCTGGTAGAGCTGTTCGAGGTCCTGATCGGTGCACAGCCACTGGAGATGGTCCGCACGGCTCAGGGTGCGCACCCGCAACCCGTCCGCGGTCCAGCGCAGCCGTCCGTGCAGCCGGGAACGGCTGGCGCCCAGTCCATTGGCGGCGCCGCCGTCGAAGGCGCTCAGGGCGGCGATGAAGGCGTCGAGGTCGGCCAGATCGATCCGGTCCAGTTCAAAACGGCAGCGAAAGCGCGTCCCCGCGGGCACCCGTTGTTCACTGAACAGGTGGTGATCGCGCGCAGCGCGGGTGATGGGGTCGATGGCGATGCGGGTCGCGGTGTCGAGCAGCGGAGGCGGGTCGGTCAGGCACCGGGCATCGTAGACGCGCAAGGCCCCGGCCCGCCCGAAGTCCTCCCGGCCCGCGGCCGCGCCGGGCGGCTTGGCCCGGCGCGCGCTGCCGAACAGGCGCTCGACGCTCGCCGCGTCGGTCGGGGCGCGGCGCCGCAGGAAGCCGCGCAGGGTACTGCCGGGCAGGTAAGGTGCACCGGCGCCGTCGCGGCACACCGCGGTCAGCAGTCCCCGCGCGTCGTCCTGATCGGCGGCGGACGCGGCCGCGGGCTCATCAAAGCCGCTGCCGACCCGCAGCGGACCGAGGGTTTCCAGCACGCCGGTCACGACCACGGTCTCCCACACATACTCGCGTGGATCGCTCATGGCGCCTCCCCGCTCAAGCGGTGCAGAACGCCCGCGTCCGGGGCCAACAGCAGGTGCCGCGAATCGTTGACCGCGATCTCGGCGAAGCCGTTTTCACGCAGATAGGGGTTGGTTTCCCAGGTGTCCGCGGCGCGATCATCGGCCTGAGGCAAGCCGCTGTGCTGCCATTGGGTGAGCGCCGTGCGGATCGCCGCGGGATCGGCGCCGGGGCGGCTGGTGAGCACGAAGACGCTGCCGGCCAGGGTGAGCCATTCCGGCCGATAGTCCTCCCGGCCGCGGAAGTGGCGCCAGTAATAGTGGCCGCCCACCAGTTCCTGCCGGGCGTAGTAATGCCGCAGTTCCAGCTCGGGGCAGGCACTGTGCCAGTACGCGGCGTAGGCGGCCTTGAGCGCGTCGGCGCCGTTGGTGGATGCAATGGGCATGGTCAGCGCCTCGAGCCGCGCGGGCAGGAGCCGCGCCGGGGTGCGCAGCAGGATCACCCAGCCGTCCAGTCCATCGATGGGAATTGGTTGCGGACACTCGGTGGAGCCGAAGGGCTGCGGCCGAATCTCCACCCTGGCGCAGGCGCGGGTCTTACCGAGATCCTCCAGCCCCGCGGACAGCAGAGCGACCAGCCGTTCGGTGACCGCGCGCCGTGCCGCCGGGTCGGCGGGGTGGACGTGCCGCAGATCGAGGTCCAGGCACCAGCAGTGGTCCTGCACATCGGTGCATTCCAGCGCGAACAGTTGCGACTCTTCGGCGACCTGATCCTCGGGCCGGATGGCGGTGCGGATCACCAGCAGGTGCTCTGGCGGCGCGGCGTCCGCCGCCGCGGGGTCCCAGGCGCGGCGCGCGTGCTCGCGATGGGTGTCCTTCCAATCCGGCAGGAAGCACGGCGGCACCAGCGCGCTGTCGTGCTTGAGCAGGCCGGGCACGGCTTCCAGGGCCAGGTCATGGACCACGAGCCCCCGCGGGGTGGCGAAGACGGCCAGGCTCAGCGGCAGCGGGAGTGACCGCCGCGGGTTGGTTCGCGGGGCCGGGAGGGCCGTGGTCACGACCAGATCATCGAGTGCCAGGTCCCGCTGGAGTGCCTCCCAGACGCCGCCGTGGGCGTGGGCCAGGACGCCCTTGATGGCCGCGCCGGGGATCTGATCGTGGTTCAGGTAGCGGTTGTTCTCCGGTTGGAACTGGGCCGTCTGCGCAATGTTGAACGGCTGGCTCAGGTGGAGCACCAGACCGATGCGGGTCCCCAGGGCGTCGGTGTCGATGCGGGGTTCGACCCGCGCCACCGGCTCCAGGCGCAGCAGTTCGGCACGCACCACCCGGCCATAGCCCACGCCCTTCTGGGCGCCGATGGCGGGCAGGCGGGCCAGCGCCTTGCCGAGCCAGCGCTCGCAGTGCCGCCGCGCCGCCTCATCACTGAAGCGGGCGCGGATTTCACCGGTGAAGGCGGGTTCGGCCCCCACCGCGAAGCCGCTCTCCGCGATCTGGAGTTGGCCGGGGGCGACCACGCCGGCGGGGTCGATCGCGGTGCGATGACGCGCCGGTTGCGCGGACTCCGTTGGCGCACTCGCGGGATCGAACCGCCACCAGAAGTCGAAGGCCAAGTAGGCGATCCGCGGGTCGCCATCCGCCGTCTGCGGCGGTCCGAACCAGTCCGTGATGTCGGGCGCGCGCACCGGCCGCAGGTGCGGATCGTCCGGGTCCGGCAATTGGGCCAGATCCCGCGCAAAGCGTTCCAGCAGATGGCGCAGATTGCCGCGGATCAGGCTGCCGTTGATGACCGGCTGACCCCGGTAACGCAGGGTGGCGGCGTCCAGGCCGAGGCTCAGGGTGCCCGCGGCATGGGTGAGCAGGGGCGCCTGCAGACTGAGGCACAGGCGGTAGCGGGCGCGGATCATGGCGCGGCCTCCGTGGGCGCGGCGCGGCTGCGGTCGCGTTCCGGCGCCAGGTAGTCCCAAAGCTCCGTCAGGTGCAGCCACAGCCAGGCGCGGTCCGCGGGGTCATCAAGCGGGAGTTGGAAGCCCGCCGCCAGGCATTCCAGGTCATCCTCGACACTGGGAACCGGCGACCCGGAAGCCGTCGAGTCCGGCTGCCGCTCCCGCGACAAGGTCAGTAAACGCAGTTCCAGTTGCTGGAAGTCACTCAGCGACGCCGGGTCCTGATCCTCCAGCAGACGCAAGGGCACCCCGCCCGGCCCGCCGCTATAGCGCGCGTCCGGACCGGCGGGCACTGACCCCGCAATCCGGCGCGCCAGCCGGAAGACCTGACCGCGGCCGAGGCCCGCGGCGCCCAGCAACCGGCTAACGGCGGGCCGACCCGCGCCGAACCAGGTGGCGTCCGCCCGCAACGGAGTGCGCCGGGCCGCGACGGCACCGTAGCGATGCGCGTGAAACTGTGCGAGCGTGGTTTCCACCGGGTAGTCGATCGATTCCAGCACCATGTAATCGAGATAATTTCCCTGGTTTCCGCAATCCTTCATCCAGGTCTTGACGTCGTCGGCGAGCGTCCGGGCAAGTTGGTGCATCCGGGCGATCGGCGTATGCGCATGACAGAAGACAATGCCGCCGGCATGGGTCAGACGTTCGCCCTGGAACTGCCAGGCCGCCGCGCGGTGGTAGAACATCTGCAGCACGTCGAATCCGAGCCAGGCGGGAACCACCAGGGTCATCTCGTCACCGCCCCACAGGAGGGTCTCCAGGCGCAGGGCCTCGCCCCGATCGTCCGGAGGGCAGCGGGTCGCAAGCAGCGGCGCCCCCTGGAAGTGACCGTCGATCAGGGCTTCGAGCAGGGTCGCGAGGAACTCCGCCCGGTCCTCATGGAGACGGTCATCGAAGGCGATCTGGTGCGCGGACGTCTCGACGCAACGGCGCTGGATATCACCGAAGCCATTGCCGTCGAGATAGATGACGGCGATCTTATGGTCGAGGCGGTGCGCGCCGTCGGGTTGCCCAGGGTCCCGGTCCGGCGCCTCGGTGGGCCAGGCGGCCAGGCGCTCCAGGTCAGCGGCGTAGCGAAATCCGGCGATGCGGGCCATCCGGGCGGGCGCGATGACCCGCGCGGCGGCGAGCGTCGTCAGGTATAGGTCGGTCTTGAGCCGCAGGCCCCGCTCCCAGCGCCGGTCGACCGCGGCACTCACGGGCTGCATCTTGTCGCGCACCGCGCGCGCGGGTCCGTCGGGGCGGCAGGCCCGCTTGCCGGTCAGGCCGCAGGGCTGGTGCGCGACGCCCGCGGCGATCCGATCCGGGACATTGGTCAGTTGCCGCAACTGCTCGACCCGGATGGCCGCGGTAAGCTCCGCCTTGGCCGTTTGCAGGTGATCCGCGCGGCAGAGGGCGACGGCGAAGGTGAAGAGGCCGCAGTCATCGTCAGCGCGCAACCAGTCGATTACACGCTCCTTGATGCCGGCCGGATCGGCGTCGCCTTTGATCTCATAAAGTCCCACGGAGGCGCCGATGGAGAGTCGCTCCAGGTCGTCGGGGAACACCTGCAGGAGCCGGCACATGGCGTCGGCGACCAGGAAGCTGCCGCCGCGAATGACACTGAGCTGGTCGGTATCGAACAGGGTACTGTCGAGATTGACCGCTTCGACTTGCAGAAAATGGGACCAGGGGTGCGACATGCGGGCTCCGATATCCTTGGGATGAACGCGCTGGTTCAAGCGTAGCACGGCTTGAACGCTAACCGATTTTCACGGCACCCCGCAAGGTCCGGGGTGCGGCTGGACTTCCCGTCCCTTCGGCGCCGCCCCGAAAGATTGCACCAGGCCGACGTTCTATTGCAGCGCGCCGACTCTGCGGCCGGATGTCAACGCATATACTCCTACGCGGTGACACCCGGCCCTCTCCGGGGCCTGCCGAAGTCGCCGACCACTCCATCCCTCAGCAGAGGACCGACATGGAATATCTCATCTCGTTTGCGGGTGCCGCTATCCCTAGCCCCCTTCCGCCGTCGCCACCCGCCGGCGATCTGCCACACCTTGCACCCAGGCCCCGGCAAACCACTCCTCACGCCCCCTCGGCCCACTCCGAGCGCGCCAGCGCCCCCGTCCATCCCTGTCCGTGCCCTCGCGGGGGCCGCGCGGCGCTTGCCACGCCCGACCCGGCGATGCTGCTTTAGTCCCCACTTCAGCCGCCCGTGCGCTTGAACTTCCTATCCCTGCCCAACAAGAAAACAGGACGCTTATCATGCCATCGTTAAACCAAATTAGTGACTCAGTACTCGACTTGGGGCAGTTGATTGGTTTGCTGAATAACAACGATACCGTGAACATCGGATGGTTCGATACACCCGTTGATAGCTTGGAAAAAATCAATACGCGTCTTGCCCTGTTGGTAGCCACATTCTATGAGGTATTAAATTCACCTATCAAAGACTCGCCTGTTATCGATACCTATTGGCTGCAACTTGAAGATCCTTTAAATACCAGCGACAAACTACCGTATTATATTGTACTGCCGAAGCAGGGAGCGCCAGCTGGCACGATTGGCATGGGCACCATTCTGCCATATACACCGAATAATGTGACGGTCAACGTTTATGTGTATATCCCTCTGTTTTCTTACGATGATGCAGGTGCCCAGTTCTTGCTTAGTCAGCCCTTTGCCGGGATACAATTCGGCCTCAGCGTCGCCAGGAATGACGGCACATCATTTAGCGTGGCAGGCGAAACCAATACGCTCACGTTTGCCGGCATACAGATTGCTTCATGGATATGCCTAGGCGCATCGACACCGACGATGTCATTACAGTTTCAGAGCTTGACCGGCACCACGGCGCCTGACAGCTATGACACTATCGCCGCGCTGATGGGCAGTACTGATGCGCTCAATTGTATCAATTTTCTGCTTCAGGATTCAACGGCGGCAAGCTGGTTACGCCTCGCCATCGGGACTTCAACGCTCACGACGGGGCAATTGCTCAATGCCACGGGATTCATCGCACCAGTCGCCGCGGCAAACCCAATCACCTACACGCTGTCCTTGGCTAGGTTGCAGGATACCGACCCAACGACGATCGCCGTTGACTTCCTCCGGAACCTGATCATCACCGTTCTGAATAACACCGACAACCAAGCCCTGGTCAACCTGCCGGACAATGGCAGCATATCATTCTATAAGAGCATCACCCCCGCCGATAACTCCGCAACCTTTGGCCTGCAACTGGAGATGGCGATCCCTTTAAATACCGATGTGACGGGAACACAACCGGTAGTCAGCCTGTGTCTTGGCAATTGGCTGGAAAAAGAAAACGACAATGCGAACTGGATGACTCGCACCATGCCAACGGGTTTGCCACTGCCCTTAGACGGCATCACGGTGAGCCTGTTAAGCCTGTCGGCCGATGATAACTATACCCTTTCTCCAGGATTCGGGCTTTCCAGCATCGGGTTTGACGTCACGGGTAATCCGCAAAACCCGTTGGTGGACTTGGACGGCTACACATTGCAAGAGGCACAGTTGCGCTCCTCCCTCAACCCAGTGGATGTGGACGACCCCGCCACTTGGACTTACGGTTTCGCGGCCAAACTGGAGGAATTCGGCTTTCCGCTCGTGCCTGCCATGGAAGGCAACGTGGGCGACGGCAGCAACCCGGTCGCACAAAACCTATTACAGTCAAGCAACACCAACTCCGGTTCGGGCGCAAACCCCGGCGATCAAACGCCGGTCAACCCCACTTTCAGCATCTCGACCTCTTGGTATCTCGGCGGCTCTTTCGATGTCAAACTGTACGACCAGAACAATAATGCCGCCGATCAAATCAATATTCCGGTCAACCGCAAACTGGGGCCGATCGCGTGCAGTTCCCTGGGGATCGGCTGGATCACTGGTGACAATAAGCTATCACTGCTATTTGACGGCGGGATCAGCGTTGGGCCACTCAGCATCGAGCTTGACGACTTATCGATCAATATTCCGGCCACCACGCCGACAGACCTTGGCAACTATAGCGTTGACTTGGACGGGATGGGCGTCAGCTTCACTGAAGGTTCGATCAACATTGATGCCGCTTTGGTCAAAGTGCCATCCTCGCCCACCCAGACCTACACGGAATACGATGGCACGGCGGCAGTGGAGACGGGCACTTTCTCAATCTCGGCGCTGGGTTCCTATGCCTACGTCGATAGCAATCAGGATGGTTACGCCTCCCTGTTCATATTTGGCACGGCGCTTGCCCCGCTTGGCGGGCCTGCCTGTTTCTATGTCACGGGTTTGGCAGGGGGGTTTGGGTATAACCGTGCCCTGGTGCTGCCGACGCCAGATAAGGTCAGTTCTTTTCCATTGGTCGCCGCCTTAAGCAATCCGGCAAAATTAGGTGCCACCAAGGATTCAACCAGCGGGGCTTGGACATTCCCCGGACCCAACACCGTACTGGCAACCATGGACGCGAGCATACCGCCGCAGCGCGGTGAGTACTGGCTGGCGGCGGGGGTGCGCTTTACTTCGTATGACTTTTTGCATACCTCCGCGCTATTGAACATAGAGTTTGGCCATGAACTTGAAATAGGCGTACTCGGCGACTCGTGGCTGAGTGTGCCGCTCGCCAGCCCCAATGCCAGTGCGCCTCCCGATAGCACATTGTTCTCTTATGCAGAGTTGGAGATAGACATTCAAATACTCCCCTCGCGGGGCGTGATTAAGGCCACAGCAATTTTAAGCAATAATAGCTATGTATTAGATCCAAGCTGCAAGTTAACCGGCGGGTTTGCATTTTACAGTTGGTTTGGCAGCAATCCGCATGCCGGCGAGTTTGTGCTGACCTTAGGCGGATATAGCCCTTCGTTCAAGCCGCCGTCTTACTTCCCGAAGGTCCCGCGCCTAGGTTATAAGTGGCGGGTGGAAAAAGATGTCACTATCAGCGGCAAATATTACTACGCTATCACTTCCAGTTGCATCATGGCGGGCGGTGGGCTGAACATTGTTTTCAGTTCGGGAGGGCTCAAAGCCTGGTTTACCGCGCAGATGGACGTGCTGGTCAACTGGTCGCCCTTTTATTATGTTGCGGATGTTTCCGTCAGCGTAGGCGTATCCTACCGGATACATGTCCTATTTGTCAGTGTGACACTCAAAGTGGAGTTGGATGCCACGCTTCACCTGTGGGGACCGCGCATGGGGGGTAAAGTCCATATCGACTGGCACATCATTTCCTTTACCATCCGCTTCGGTTCCAGTCAGGCTTCAGCATCGAACAAACCCATTCCATGGACAGCCAGTAACGGGCAGGGGTTTCTACAAACCTTAGTGCCCCAGTCTAACAATACCAATGGCGGAAACCCGGCAAGCGCATCAAACAGCAGCCCATCCATACTTTCCATCACCGCGCTCAGTGGCGTTAACTCGACCATAACCGACACCCGCGGAAATTGTATCTGGGTCGTCAGCCCTGCCGATTTTTCATTCTCGACCCTTAGCATCATCCCGCTTACCGCAATGGATATTACACCTGCATCGGGCGAGGCTGCGCCTACGCAATGGCTGGCTAACACGATCTGCGCGGATGGCGCCGACTACTTCGTAGGCATACGACCGATGGCCGCCACACTGAGCGCTTCGGTGCTTAACGTGACACTGACCGATGACGACGCCCAGGAAGTCTACGACTTGGCGGCAAGCTTTGACCTCACCCCCAGCATCGTCAACACGCCGGCGGCAAAATGGGGCAAGCCTCTCGCCAATGGCGCGAACCCCGAGAAGAATGCCGTACTTAACGGCAGGCTGTTCGGCTTCCAGACGATCCAGCCGAAACTGACCGCCCTCTCGCCCATCGGCAATAATGCCTTGTCAATAGACATCGCCGCAGCGTATACGGTTGATATCGTTGATCAGCCGACGAACTATCTGCCTTTAAGCCCGAGTGCGCAAGCACCTGACCCGGTGCCGATCGTGGCTCAAAACGCATGCATCACATATATCAAGCCAAATCTCAACTCCTCCGTGCGCACCGATATTTATAATATTTTGGTGCAGGATTTCGGATACAACCCGCAAACCAATGACGACTTAACCAACTTTGCGGATAATCCTGGAATGTGGATAAACGGCAACCCGCTGATACTATCCTCATACCCAGCCAACTAATCGAGTTGTCGCATGAACAATACAACCGCAAGTACGACTTCCGCCGCGATAATGGTCAGCTTTTACGACAATTATATTCCGGCACTTAAAGACGGTCAATTCACTGTCACCTTATCGCAGACACTGTCGGTCGCCGGGAGCAATCCCGGCAACATCCCAGCACAGCCACAAGCACCAGCATCCCAGTCATTTATCGTGCGGGGTCCGCGCTTTCAATTGCCTCCCGCGTATGTCAGCCAGGTATTCCCTCCCGACAATGCCACGGGTGATTATCATCTCTTCTTACCGCAGCTTGTACTGAACCAACAGTCCCTACCTTGGGAGCGCGACCTGGACCTGAGCAATCCCACGGCCACACCTTGGGTTGCCTTGCTGGTATTCACCGCAGACGAACTGCCGTCGCCCCAAACGCTGCCCCAAGGCAGCCAACAGAATCGCGACCGCTCATCATCCGTCACCTTAGATCAAGTCATCACCCCTCCTGCCGGTACGCTCGGGCCTTCGCTGCGATTGGAAGCGGATGAGGTTGCCACGCAGATTCACTGCAATGTCATCGACATTCCCGTTACTATCTTTAACAACCTGATTCCGAGTATAGATGACCTAAGGTACCTTGCCCATACCCGCCAGGTCAGCCTGCAAAACAAAGCCCTGTCTGCCGAAAACCTGACCAACGGCTGGTTTAGCACCGTTATTGCCAACCGCTTTGCAGTGCCTCCGGCCAGCACGTCCACATCCATCGGCAATATCGTGCATCTGGTGTCGCTGGAGGGTTTTGAAACCGCCATGAGTCAAACCGGCCAGGCGACTGTGGATAGCGCCCCCTACTCTGCGGTACGCATGATTTCGCTGTATAGCTGGGCGTATACCTCAAGCCTGGATTCAATGGCGAGCTTCAGCGCCCTTATGATGAACTTAGTCTCCCCTTCCAGTAAAGCGGGCACTGACTTGCTGCTGTGCTTGCCATTGCCAAGCGCGCCTTCCCCGGCGGCGCCGCAAGTCCAACTGGTGCAGAAACGCCTGCAAGACGGCTTTGTGCCCTTGAGCTACGCCATGCTCAGCGGTGATCAAACCTTCGCCTGGTATCGCGGCCCGCTGTCCCCAGTGCCAGTGACCCGCTTTCTCGAATCTACCGGTCCCGGGCAGGTCGCCAATCCCGCCGTTCCCTATTCAAGCGGCGATGCCAAAATTTTTGACACCGACACGGGGCTCTTTGATCTCTCCTACGCCACGGCCTTTCAGACTGGCCGTTCGCTCGCGTTGGCCAGCAAAGCCTTCACCCAAAGCCTGCTGGCCTGGAGGGCCAACGCCAACAGCGTGGTGGACCTGATCCTGGAATACATGAACAGCCCGGTCTATGCTTCCAAAATGCAACAAGACGGTTTGATGGATGCCCAGGGGAATCTGACCAGCCTCGGCGTGACCGATTTGGCCCAATTACTGGATGGTAACATCGTCACCCAGGCTTTTCAGGATTTTTTTGCGACCGGACTCTATCAAACGATTGCCACCAACATCGGCAAAAAGGGCGGCTTTACCCCCGCCGATTCCTCGTTGATTATCCATGACGCGACGCCCGCGAAACCGGTGGTGGCACCGCAAGATATCATTGACCTCATGCAGCAGCCGCAAATCACCAGCTTGCTGCAACACCTTTCCGGTTTGGATAATCTGGGGGCGTTGTCGGCACCGCTGGTAGCCAATGCCACCAGCATTTCGGTCAGTTCGCCGGGTACGAGTGAGGCAATCAATAACGGCACCGAGATCGTGGTCTACAGCCCGGACGGCATGACGAGCGCTTGGGTGACAGTTTCCGCCGACACCCCCATCAACTCGACCACTGTCAACATTCAGACGTATGCCGGTGCAGCCAGCCTGCAGGCCAACAGTCTGTTACAAGTCAGCGATAGTGATCAGAATGCCCAACAGGTGATCACTTGGTTGGCGGCAACCGCCCTGTTAAATGGTGTGCCGTTCAACAATTTGGTCGCCCATCCCAGTTTATTGCCCGCTGAGACTATGCGCTTTTTCTATGTGGATCAAAACTGGACTGATGCCTTATTGGATGGGGCGCTGAGTTTAGGCATTCAAACCGGTCGCGACTCCCTGTTTCAGCAACTAATGCGTAATAAGTTATATGAAGCGGTGCAAGATGTGATGGCCGAGGCTCGTGACGCGCTGCTCGGATACAACTCCCCAAGCCCGCCCGCTGTCGACTTGAACCCGGCGGGTTTTGTGTTGCGCTCCCAAGGGGTGGCCAACTGGCCGAACCTGGAAATCTGCGCCTGGTCTGCCAACGATACGCTAGGCCCGATGAAACCCTTGCGTTTGGAGTTGCTGGCCAGTGATGTCTTATTTGCCCTATACCCCGATATTCCAATCAAGTTGACCTTTACCGAACCCAGTGAAGGCTTGGTCTTTGGCATGGAAGACCAAGGTATCGAGATGCGTTACGTCCCCGGTGTCACCGGGTATTCGCCAGCCCAGGTTGGAACTGTGATTCAACAGAATAATTCGTCTATCTGGGTAAGCCTTTCTGCTATCCAACGAAGCGGCGAAAATCCTGCTTTGAACATAAATATTCCAGGCGGGACCACTGGTTTGGTTCAGCTCATACAGGCGGCCCTGCCCGGCGCGCCCGAACTGACACCCGCCTCACTGGCAGTGCAGATGGTCTGTGTGCCAGAGCAAATGTTACTCACCCCCGAAAATTAAAGGCAATGCCATGACTCTCCCCAATGATAATAATAGCCTGCTAGTGCCGATGGCGATGGATGCCTGGGTGAATGCGTCAACCAACACCCAGAATATGGCGTTTTACTATGCCGACTACAATAATCTGCAAGATTTCGCAAGCCCCATCCCAGCCCCTTTCTCCAATTCGTCCGACACCCCGGCAAACGGCATTCACCTGCACTGGGCATTGCCGGATGCGCTGACCCATGGGGTTCAGAATAGCGATGGTTCGTTTGCTTTCCCCTTGGTGCCCAACCGTTGGCTGGTGGTGCGCATCGACACGAGCAGCAATCCCCGCGCGATGCCCACGGCTTGGGTGATCAAAAGCGACGGCCAGCAACCCACGGGAACGGCGGGGGCGGGTCCGGGTGCCTTCCTCGACCCCAATAACCCGTCAGGGATCTCTGCGGACGGTTCCACGGTGGCTGTCAATGGCATTAATCTGGGCATCACCGTACCCATAAAGGATTGGCAAGGAGATGCCAATAATACCTCTCCCTTATTCCTGCAAGCGGTCGGTCCTGGCAATATATCATTCGCTGCTTACAAACCCTTTGTCGAAAACGTATTTTCCATAGTCGATACCGACCTTCCCGCCGAAGATTCGGGCAGTTACAGTTTCAGTTACCTGGTGGTAGGCTGGTTCTCAAATCCCGCTGGCGATCCCTTGGCCGGGGTAGACACTTATGTCGATGGCTTTACTCCAAGCTGTTGGGACAGCCAGGACGACTGGCAAAACCAAACTGCACAAGAGCGCTTTTCCGCCATCCTCGCTGCCATGCAATGGAGCCTCCCGTCCGGCACGGACTTACCCGACACCCCTCCCGCCGCTTCCCTGTACCACAGTTTTATCGCGGATGTGGCATGGCCTCCGAATTACAACAATGGTTTTTTCAATGGCATGAACCCCGGCAATGTCCAAATCGCCGTTGGCAATAACGCAATCGATGCGCTTGCCGCGCTCATCCAAAGCTATGCCAACAACGAGGGCGCACAAGACCCCAGCAATAGCGCGCAGTGGATCACCGCCGGCAATACCTTGTGCAATTTGATTCAAGCGGCGTCTCTTAATTTGCTGGAGGATTACGGTGTGCCGGGAGGCTCCGCACAGGTACAGAAACAGATAGAGCAATCTTGGTTCGGCAGCGACCCCGGCGGTACGGTCTGGGAGGTGGTTTCCGCCCTGACCAACCTCCAAGTCGATACTGCAAATGACACGCTGACGCCCGCGCAAAATTCCGCCTTGTTGCAGCAGCTCAGCCAGCTCAACCGTGACCAACGCGCTTATGATCTCGGGCAATGCCAACTGCAAGCCCAGCAAAGCGAACTCTATCGGCTCTGGCTTAAGTTAAGTCAGTCAATAAATATGCCGTGGGACTTGCCGACAACCTACCCTGATTTCAGCACGGTGTTGCAACCCGTGCTACAAAACAAGATCTACCCAAGCTGGTTTGGGCAAGTCGCCAATTTGTTGAACATCCAGAGTAACTTGCTTGCGGCACTGCCGGAACCCGACGACAACGATGCCGCCAACGCTTGGGCGAACGCCAACTGGGTATTTCCCGATATCACCGATCCGGGGGTCAGGGTCTCCCTGCAAGACCTGGGACTGCAACTCAAAGCCGCCCCGGCCCAGCCCTACTGGCATCCGGCCGATCCCGTAGTGCTCGTTAAGGGGGCCGGTCGGGGACTGAAATATGGCGAGGACGGGAGTTTCAACGCCGAGGGGACGCTTTGCTGCCGCTTGCCCGGCCAAACCGTCACCGGTCTCAATGTAGCCGATGTGTCCATCACGGCGGCGGAGTATGGCCAGGTCGCCGCTTTTACCGCCCCTAGCGCCTATCTGAGCCAGTACCCCGCCGCGCCGTCCATTGTGAGTTTGCTGGTCGAAGTGTTTTTCAGCGACCCAAACAATGCGGCCATCATCAACGAAGTGACGCCCTCGGCCTCGGTAGCCGCGATTAATAGCGCCATTACCTCGCTATTAACGGGGGGGAGCGCGGGCAGTTGGTCGGGCACGCCGCCCAGCCCGATTGGATACAGCCTATGGCAGCAAGCCTGGTCGCCCATCTTGCTCGAGTGGAAAGCCAAATACTATCCGACCCTGACCGCAAAGAGAAGCTTCGACCTTTCCAGTTGGACATTCGACGGCACCCACTATCAATGGAACGGCAATGGCTTTGACTACAATAATGTCTACTCCATTCCAATCCAAGGCCGCACCGTGGTGACCCCATACGCGCAGACGGTGTTCCAAGCTAAGCTCAGCAACTACTTATCGACTGCCGACACGATAGACACGGTGCAAATGCAGGAACTGCTGGCTGCCGTGATGGGCTGGGACATCCTCGGCCAGACCTTGTCGGGCTTCACCGATCAGTTGACCACCTTGCTGGCACAGGAGACATTCCCGCCCCCTTGCTCGCCAAGCCCGGGCGCCACGCCGGCCTTGGTGGGCGATCTGGTGCAGGATCAATATCATCTGACGCCTCAACTCACCAACCCCGACCTGGCGTATGAAAACATCTTCTTCCCCGTGCGCGGAGGATTGGTCACCTTTGCGAGAAACCAACTCTGGTTATTGGATTCTTACGGTCAATATTACGATTTGTCCCAAGCGAATACTGAGTATGGGTTCCAGCCCATACTCAGCCCTTCGCTGACTGTGCCGTCCGGCGTCACCATTCCCTCGTTCATCCCCCAACCTTTCGTACTTGGGCCGCGTTTGGTGCAAAGTGCGCGTCTCGACATGACCGTGCTGGCTAACGACACTAGCGGCGGCGACATTCTGACTTCCGCCAACAACAACCCCGTGTGCGGCTGGCTGTTGCCGAATTATCTCGACAATAGCATTGTCGCTTATGACAGCAACGGGATTATGCTGGGCGAATTATTAGTGCAGCAGGCAGCGCCCGACAATTGGCGACCGCGGCCCGGGCCAAATGGCGACAACCCGCCGCCGCCAGCCAGCCCGGCGCAGATCGCCAACCCAAGCTTGCAGAATGTGGTCAGTGCGCTGGCCAGCCAAAACACTGATACCTTAAGCGATTTCATGCAAATAACTGACGAAACGCTGTGGATGGTCAACCCGGCGAATGGGGGCGGCAATAATAGTTTGGCCGCGCTCATCGGCAGGCCTTTGGCCGTAGTGGCACTGCAATTGAATTTAACCCTAAACGGCGATCCGCTCACTAACCAACAGTGGAATGCCATGCTCGACCCGACTTCAACACTCGACGACTATACTCTGGTGCAGGACAGCGGCGGGGTGCTTGAGGCTTCCTTCCCGGTCAGGCTCGGCAGCCTGGACTTGCGCGATGACGGTTTGGTTGGCTATTTCCTACCAAACTATAAAACGTTCTACGCGGTCCATACCGAATTTGAATTAAACCCGTCCGACACCTTCATCCAGCCGATATTGGAAACCAGTGGCGTCAGCCCGGTTTATCAAGGGGATGTTGCCGTGACACCCAATTCCGCTACCGGCGTCGTGCTGACCCTGATCCTCGACCCGCAAGGCAGCGTCCATGCTTATACCGGGATCCTGCCCGTCAACACCGTCGCCTTGGATGCGAACACGGTGGCGGACTTCCTGCGAAACGTGTCAGTCAATTTCCAAGCCGGCCCGATACTGGCGGACGCGGACACGCTGCGCACCCCACAGCCGGCAAGCAATCAGGGGACATGGAATTGGCTGCAAGCCATCGGCGACACGTGGGAACAAGACGGCATTGTCGATGCCGATGATGCGGCACGGTTCCCCACGCAAGCGCCCACCTTAAGGGAGGGCTGGTTGCAGCTGCTGCTATAAACCGGCGCAACGGTCAATGCGTCGAATCGGGGGGTTGAAACAAGCCCCCCATGGATTCCCACAGTGGAGTCCAAGGGCGGGCGTTGCGGCCTGCCCCTGAGTAACTCAACAACATCAACATTCATTTCGCGAGGATAATCAGATGGCTACCCAATTAATTTACACCGTCCATTACCCAACGGCAACCCCAGGGACACAGGATTTCAGTATCAATATCAGCTTAGAAAACAGAAGTGGGGTCCATATCACCCTTAAATCCTTTCAAATCTACCTGCCCATGGGTGAAGGTGACAACGATCTAACACCCGTAGACGATACCAGTTCAATCATTGCCGATTCGCCGGTTGGCTGGGAGCACACCGCCCGGCCTGACAAGTCAGGGGCGAATCTTGAAGTGACCTTTGTATATAGTATCGGTTCCGGTATTGTGATACAGCCGGACGATCCTGCGTTAACCTTCTCACTAAGTAATATTACGGTTAATGACAGTTTTGGCAGTGCAACTTGCACGCTGAACGAGTTTACCCAGCCGTTTGTCGCCAATAGTGAATGTGACTTTCAGATTCCGAAGCCTGCCACTCCAGATCAAATGTCATTCACTGCAAATACCTATAGCATCAACGCGGGGGATAATGTGGTAGTGACATGGGCTGGGCCCAGTGGCTGGGTTTATACCATTACCTATGGCAGCGTCCGACTGGCACCTACAACCTGTAACAATGGTTCAGAGACCCTGCCACTGTTGCTCTCCACAAACGTCACTTTGCAGTTGACCAAAGCTGGAGTACAAAACCCGCCCCCACCCTGGCAACTTAGGATAGAAGTGACCCCAACGATCAGCCTTACCGGTACGGTGCAGCCGACGCTCAATAACCTATACCAATTGGCATTGGAGTGGACTAATTTGGGTGCAAGTGAGGTTTATGGTTCGTGGAGTCAAGAACCGTTGGGATTGTCTGGTTCTCAAATCGTGGCGTTATCCTATGCAGACGCTCAAAGCAAGTCATGTACCGACTATGTACTCACTGCCTATGGTCAAGATACCGAGGCCAGTTGCACCTGTGTGCTAGCCCCTCCAGTCATCAACAGCTTTGCGCCGGAATTATCACAAGACGCGAATGCTCACTACTATTTGATACTGAAATGGGATGTCTCAGGGGCATTTTATGTTTCGGGTTCATGGACAACTGCGGATAGCGCCCCATTCAACCCCATCGGTCAAAGTGCGGTCATTGCTGCTCCGTTCGCGCCAGACTATACCATCACGGCGTATGCGCTGAGTGGCGTGATGATAACGAAGACCATCCAGTTGGCAGACTTTTTCCCCGCGCCGGTGATCCAGCAATTTGGTTTCGTGATAGACGGAGACGCGCTGCATATGAGTTGGGAAGTGGTGTCACCCAAGGTGCCGGTTTTCTCTCTTCAGGGATCATGGCAACCCGCTTTATCTGCATCGCTACCGTTGACAGGCACGCTCACCCTGAACAGTCCGTTTGAGCTTGTTTACACGCTCACCGTCGAGGGTTTGGTTGAAGGTCAAACAATGACTCAAAGCGCCAAAGGTGTTTTATGGCGGCAGTCTTCTTCATTTTTCCCAGATCTTTCTATACCTTTCGCTATCAATTTCATTGATAATCAAACATACTTGGTTGGATATGAAATGGGTCTGGGACCGGCTGAATACTGGAGCGGTGTCACGTGTTATTCTACAAGCAAAGGGTTTATAAGCGCATTCGCCACGGATGGTAGTTCCTTGTCATCAATGGTCATCACTCCGAACCAAGAATACCTTCTCACATTGGATCTTGAGGCTGATATGGGTAATTTACTAATGTTTGACGTAAATACTTTTACACAAACTGATCCTCAGCCTTTCCGTGAGTGCGAATTATTCAATGTATATCCCGAGCTTGGTTCACCACCGATGGTCATTACACCCGACAATTCCTCTCTGTACCTTGCCAGTTTAGAGCTCCTCACGGTGGTTGACCTGACTCAGAATCTGTCGTCCAATAGTCTGCAATTGTGGACAGAGGAGCAGAATCCTACGGACATTGCCATCACCCCAAGTGGTGATTATGTGTTAAGCGTCTTTAGCAATGGCTATGTCATCACGGTCGAAGTCGCATCCTTTAGTCAACAGAACACCATTGCCGTGGGACAAAACCCCAGATCAATCGCCATTACACCCAATAGTCAGTATGCCTTTGTGGCGTGTAGTGGGGATGACACGGTGTCAGTGATTGATCTCAGCAGTTTCAGTGTATCCGGCACCCTCTCGGTCGGTGCCAAGCCGGAATCCCTTGCAATCACACCCGATGGGCGCTATGTCTTTGTGGCCAATGCGGGCAGCGACACGGTATCGGTGATTGATGCCAATGCTTTGACTGTGGTTCAAACCCTGGCAGTCGGTGGCGGACAAAAGTCTATCGCGATTACACCCGATAGTAGTTGCGTCTTCGTGTCGAATAACAGTTCCGTCTCGGTTATTTCGGTGAATGGCCTTTTCGTTTTCCAAACATTTACGTTGCCTGAGACCGACATGACTACTCCTCCCACCCTCGCCGTGTCACCCGATGGGAACACGCTTGTGGTAGGTAACGAATGTATCAACCTATTTGTGAACGCGGTTTAGCCACGTAGGGTACGCTGTGCCTACCATTAATTGCCGGGAGAGGTACGCACAGCGTACCCTACCCGGCGCCGAAACAAGCCCCCCATGGATTCCCACAGTGGAGTCCAAGGGCGGGCGTTGCGGCCTGCCCCTGTGCTAGTCAGAAACATCAACATTCATTTTCGCGAGGATATTAAAATGGCTACCTTGTTAACCTATACTATCAATAGTGGTAATACAGTCCCGACACCCGGCACAGCCGATTTTTATTTCAACATCCGTGTTGAAAACAATGGTTATAGCCCGGTCACCCTGCAATACTTTCAAATCGCCATCCCCATGGGTGACGGTGAAAATGATCTTACGCCTATCGGCGACACTGCCTCAATCGAATATATGGCATCCACTGGTTGGGCGGCTTCCGGCTCCACGTCAAGAGCGGGCGATTATTTTGATGTGACGTTCCGTTATACCGGCAAGACTGGATTTTTGCTCTCGCCAGGAGATAACGCAATAGCGTTTACTATCGAAAATATTACCGTGAATTCATGTGCGGGAACGGCCGACTGCGTTCTGACCGAGTATACGGAGTCGCCGACGGCAGTCAACCAAGGCGGGTTCTCATTTACCAAACCCTACACACCTGTCAGCTTATCATTTACTGCGAGTTCTTATGTCGTCCAAGCAGGGGATGAGGTGACCGTGTATTGGTCCGGGCCGGCTGGCTGGATTTATACGATTACGGTTGGGGACGAGCAACTGCCGCAAACTCTGTTTAATGTGGGTTCGTATCCCGTCAAACTGCTGACCCCGACCATTTTTACTTTGCAATTGACTCAGACCGGACAGATTTCCCCGAGCCCCAGCCAATTTACAGTGAAGGTCACGCCCTGCATCATCTTTACTGGTGTTGGGCAAACCAATGATGGCATCAACCAATTGGTGTTGGCATGGTCAACCCGGTATGCCAGTCAGTTGACGGGTTCATGGATCGCTGGAAGCCTTAACTTGAACAGTGCCGATTTGCCCGCCCCACCCATCGCACCCAATAATGGCTGGACCAGTGCCCAATATCTGATCACTGCCACTTCGGACGACCCCACCGATGCCTTACAATACACCAAAGCCTGTGTGGTTTCCTCCCCTGTGGTCAACAGCTTTGCACCCGGTCCGATGCAACAGGATGAAAATGGCTATTATATGATACTGACATGGGAGGTCGCCGGGGCATTTTATGTTGAGGGTTCATGGTCAGGGACTACCCAGTTTAATGCCAACGACCACAGCGCGCCGATTTATGCCCCTTTTGCACCGGAATATACGATCACTGCCTATGTACTGAGTGATGTATGGTCAACCTACTCGATTCAGACAGCCGCCTATTTCTCTACGCCCGTTATTGAGCAATTTACTTGTACGGTGAAAGCCAATACGCAAGTGTTGAGTTGGAATGTGCAACCGGCCAACCAAAACTCGGCCGTCCAATCGGTCTATGGCTCATGGCAACCCGGCTCATCCGCATCATTGCCGGCAACGGGTTCACACACACTGAATAGCCCATTCGCCTCAAGTTATACGCTGACCGCCAATGGCTTAGTCAGCGGCCAGTCAGTCCAACAAGAGATTAGCAACCTTTGGTGGGTGGCGGCGGCCATCTCACTGGACTATTCAGCTCCTAGTCTTGCTTGTATTGCTCCTGTAAACAATACGTTCATAGTTGCATTTTCATGGATTAAAGACAACAATCATACTCTTACATTTGGGGTAGGTGCAACCATTATTTCAAATGGAGATATAGCAAATAATATCTCTATAGATAGTGGTATAGATCCATGCGCCGGAATATTGGTAACTCCTAATGGAGAAACCTTGTTATTTGTTATGCAGAATGCTCTTGATCAGCTATGGGGGGTATTATCCTACGATATTAGCACCGCACAACCCGGCAAACGCTATGAGCTTGGGCTTGCTAGTATCGTGGCCATCACCCCAGACAATGCCTATTTGTATGCGGCGCACTCAACATTGACCACGAGGGTTAATCTCGCGAGCGGCCAGACCAATGTAATCAATATGCCTGATTACCAAGCGGCGAATGTAACCTGCATGTCCATCACACCAAATGGCGAAACTGTTTTCATCGCTGTGAGTACCGATGCCGCAGGCAATGGCTATATGATACCTTTGACGGTACAATCAAATACCTTGCTCCCCGCCATTGTCTTGCCGAGTAAAAACCCTTGCGCTATCGCCGTCACACCCAACAGCCAGTATGCCTTCGTGGTATCGGATAACGATAACACGGTATTGGTGATCGATGTAAGCAGTCTAAGTGTAATCGACACCCTCACGGTCGATGCCAACCCACAATCCATCGCCATCACCCCGGACGGCCGCTATGTGTTTGTCGCCAATGCCGGCAGCGACACGGTATCGGTGATTGATGCCAATGCGTTTAGCGTGCTTCAAAGCATACCCGTAAGTGCAGGCTTAAAGTCAATCGCTGCTGCCCCTGATAGCCGTTATGTGGTCGTGTCGAATAGCGCCTCCGTGTCGAATAGCGCCACGGTGGATATCATCGACGTGGAAACCCTGAGTATTGTCCAAACCGTGCAGGTATATTCCGTGAACGACGAACCTCTTCCCTCTCCTGCCTTCTCACCCGATGGCAGCAGTCTTTATCTGATAAGCGCGCAGCGTGCTAACGATGCGCCATTTTCAGTCCTCGTGTTGCAAGAGTAGTTGGCAGAAGCGCGGCGCCGGTATTCTGACGACGCCTCCCGCATCATTGGCGAGGCGGACGAGGCCGACGAGGCGGCGGCCGGGTCACTGCCGAGCCACGCGGGCAGGATCGCGAGAAACGCCGCCCGGTCCTCATGAATACAGTCATCGAAGGCGATCTGGTCCGCGGGCGTCTTGACGCGACGGCGCTGGATGTCACCGAAGCCGTTGCCGTCCAGATGGGCGACGGCGAAAGTGAACAGGCCGCAGTCGTCGTCGGTGCGCAACCATTCGATCACGCGTTGCTTGATGCTGGACGGATCGGCGTCGCCCTTGATCCCATAGAGCCCCACGGAGGCGCCGCTGGAGAGTCGCTCCAGGTCGTCGGGGAACGCCTGCAGGGGCCGGCACATGGTGTCGGCGACCAGGAAACTGCCGCCGCGAACGACGCTGAGCTGGTCGGTATCGAACAGGGTACTGTCGAGATTAGCCGCCTCGACTTGCAGAAAGTGGGACCAGGGGTGCGGCATTCGGGCTCGGATATCCTTGGGATGAGTCGAAACCGGAGGCGCTCGCGGGGTGACGGGGGTCACCGCAGGATTGCGCTCTTCTTGGCGTGCTTGGCGCCTTGGCGTGAGATACGTTCTTTCCAGACTCCGCGGTCGGGAGCATTCGCCGCCGGTGGCAGGAACGCACCGCACCGCCGACCACCGCAGACGCTTGGTGCGGTTCGTTCCTCACCGCACCCTACGTGATGTCCCAACTTCCCGAGCGGTCCAGTTGCAGGACGCGGTCATGGTATTGGATCAAGGTGGTGCGGTGTCCGACGCTGATGAAGGCGATGCGCGACTCCTTGAGCAGTTGGTAGAACCGTTCCTGATTGCCTTCATCCAGCGCGCTGGTGGCCTCGTCGAGGAAGGCAAAACCGGGGTTGCGCAGGAACAGTCGCGCGAAGGCCACGCGCTGCTGTTCACCCATCGACAGGACGTTGGTCCAGTCCAGCACGCGCTCCAGATCGCGGTCGACGCGATCCAGCACATCCGCCAGATTGACCCGATCGGCCACCGCGATGATCTGTTCGTCGCTGAGGTCGCGATCAGGATAGGGATCGAGCAACTGATCGCGCAGATTGCCGTCGATCATATAGGGGCGTTGGGGCAGGAACATGATGTCGCGCAACGGCGGGCGTTCGAGCGACCCGGCGCCGATCGGCCAGAGCCCGGCGATGGTGCGCAGCACGGAACTCTTGCCGGTGCCGCTGGCACCCATGATCAGCAGGCTCTGATTGCGGCACAGTTCGAAGGACAACTGGCTGACCAGTGTCTTTGCATGATCCGGCGTGCGGACCGTCAGTTTGTCCAACTTCACTTTGCGGCCGTCGTCAGCCCCTTGCGGGCGATCGGCCAGGGCCGCCTGATCGTCTTCCGCATCGAATTCATCCAGATCGTCCCACAGGGTGCCAAGCCGCCGGACGCCGGCCAGGTAAGCGCTCAACCGTTCAAACTGCGTGATGATCAGCGACACGGCCGCCAGCACTTGCGCAAAGGCGCCGGCCGATTGAGTGACCACGCCGAACTCCACCTCCCCGCGCATGAACATCGGCGCCACGATCACCACCGGCAGGATGATGGCGGCATAGTTGTAGCTGTTGACGAAGAACGCCAAGTTGCGATGGCCGTCATGAAATACCTCGCCACATAGCTCATGAGCACCTGCACGCCGCCGACGGACAGGGCCAGCGCGAGCAGAACCATGGTGAAGCCAAGCGCCTTATAGCGGACCTCCGAACCGAAGAACGCCCTGGAGATGATCCACAGTTGCCGCACGAGTTCGCCGAAAGCGCGGGGTTGCGCAGGTTGCCGAGCGGCAGTTGGGGCCATGGTTGTCAAACCCCGGCGTCCAGTCGCGCCGGAACGGCAGCGCTCGGGGGCGGCTCGGCGGTCACTTCCAATGCCGCGACGGCACGCGCGACCACCGCCGACAGCGGCTCGCCGGGCCGGGCCAGGGCGCGCAGACGGGCGATGAGGTCCTCCGACAGCGGCACGTCGGCCGATGCCGATGCCCTGATCGGCGTCGCCTCGGAAGTTCCTGCGCAAGCAGCGGCGCGCGCTGAAGTGAGCCCGCGCCGCCCTCGCCCACCCCCGCGTCGGAGTCCCCACCCGGCCTGCATCCGCCGGGCGAGCGCCGCGAGACCGCGACGCGAGGACGCGCCGACCCGCCGGCGGTCCCGCCACACGAACAGACCGAACGCGATGACCAACGCCGCCAAACCCAGCAGGACGCCAGCCCCGCTCTTGACGGAGGCGCCCGGGGACGCCCCGTGCGGAGTATTGCCGGTCGGGGCTCCTCCCGCTGCCGGGGTCGGCCCTTCCGGCAGCGGCAGCATCGGAATGCCCGTTTGAGCGCTTGGTTCCGGCAATGTCAGTGCCGGTTGGGCCATCGGTGTCGGCTCAGCAGTCGGTTCCGGGATCGGTTCCGGCGACTGCATCGTCGCCGTTTCAGCCGCGGTCGGCGGCGCCGGGCGGCGCGCCGTCTCGCGGGCGGCATCCGGCGAACCGGCCACCGGTGCGGCGGCAGGGACACCGGCGGACGCGGTCGCAACCGCCAGCGATTCGAGGTAACGAATCCGCTCGGCATAGACCGCGCGCAGACAGTCCGCGTTGTCGCAGGCGTTGCGTTGGCCGAGCAGCCAGGCTTTTTGCAGCCGTTCGGGCAACCGGCCGCGCGCCTGCAAGTCGCCGTAGAGCGCCCCCATCCGGGCATCCTGGGCACGCACATCCGGGTTGACGCAGATCAGGCGCTCGACGGCGGTTCTCGCCTTCGCGCAGTCCCAGTCGACTACGGGACTCCAGGACTTGGCCGGAGCCGGTGGGCGCGGCGCGCTGTTGGTGTCGGCGGTGTTGTTCTCGTCGACACAACCGTCTTTATAGGCATAACGATTGCCGCTGCCGTGCCTGGCGCACCAGGCGTCGCCCGCGGGGTAGCGGCAGGCACTGGATGCGCGATCGACACTCTCGCATTCCGCGGCGACCAATCCGGCATACGCGACGCCGGAGAGCGCGACCGCTAATTGGCCGATCACCTTGTTTTTCATGGCAACCCGAGTCGTTATTCAGCAGAGTCAATGGGCGGGCGGCGGGACGCCGGCGGGCGACGGCCGAGGCCAAGGGCGCAAGGTCCGGGACGCCGCGCGGACCCCCGGGACCCGCGCCGATCCCGCTCCTCGGTAGACCGCGAGTATGCGCCCCCGATCGTCGCAGGGTAACGGTGACCTGAGGGTCCGCAAGATCGCGCTGAACAAGTTCGCGCACGATTCCGCGGCCAAACGAAGACGCCCTGCGCCAGACGTTCGTCCTTGTAAATCGAAAACACTGCTTTAGAATTGCAAGGATGTTCCCCCGTCACGCACTCCAGACCATCGAGCACGCGCTTGCCCGCCAAGCGTCGGTCGCCGTGATCGGGCCGCGCCAGGTCGGAAAAACCACGTTGGCCTTGACCATCGCCGAGCAAACGAGTGCCTTGTACCTTGACCTGGAGTTGCCCCAGGAACGCGCCAAACTCGCGGACCCGGCGTTGTTCCTCGCGGCCTACGCGGACCGGCTGGTGATTCTGGATGAGATCCACCGGGTCCCGGAACTGTTTCAAACCCTGCGCGGGCTCATCGATCAGGGGCGGCGCGGGGGGCGGCGCACCGGCCGCTATTTGGTTCTGGGCTCCGCCTCGATGGACTTGCTGCGGCAGTCGGGGGAAAGTCTGGCCGGGCGGATCGAATACATCGACCTGGCCCCGCTCGATTGCCTGGAGGCCGCACCGGACCGCGCCGCGATGGATCGGCTGTGGCTGCGCGGGGGCTTTCCCGACAGCCTGCTGGCCGCGTCCGATGCCGATAGCCTGATCTGGCGCCGGAACTTCGTGCGGACCTACCTGGAGCGCGACGTCCCGCAGTTCGGTCCGCGGATACCCGCTGAGACCCTGGGGCGCTTCTGGACCATGCTCGCTCACAATCAAGGCACCCTACTGAATGCCGCGCGGCTGGCCGCGGGCCTGGGGATCAGCTCGCCGACCGTCGCGACCTACATCGACCTGCTGACTGACCTGCTCCTGGTGCGCCGGCTGCCGCCGTTCTTCGCCAACACCGGCAAGCGTCTGGTAAAGTCGCCAAAAGTGTATGTTCGCGACTCGGGGCTGGTCCATGCCCTGCTCGGAATCGCCGACCACAATGCGTTGTCCGGACACCCGGTGGTCGGCGCGAGTTGGGAGGGGTTCGTGATCGAGAACCTGTTGGCGGTCGCGCCCCCCAGGACCCGGGCGACCTTCTATCGGACGGCGGCCGGAGCCGAGGTCGATCTGCTGTTGGAAGTGCCGGGCGGACCGGGGCTCTGGGCGATCGAGATCAAACGCGCGCTGGCCCCGCGGGTCGAGAAGGGATTCCACAGTGCGCGGGCGGACCTGGCACCGACGCGCAGTTGGGTGATCTATCCCGGCGAAGACCGCTTCCCCCTGGCGACGGGGGTGGAGGCCATCGGTCTGCGGGCCGCGGTGACGGAGCTGGCAGCCGCCGACCTTCAAGATTGAGACTGGGACCGGAGCACCGGACAGGCATTCGACAGCCACCGGCAAAGGGCCATCCGCGTCGTCTGAGGCGACGCGAGAAATGACGGGGGCACGATCCGTCACCCTCCCGAGCCGACGGGGAACCACCGAGCGGCCCATCCTGTCGGTCAGTCCACCCCAGCGAGCCTAATCCCAATGCAATTGAATGACCCCACCCTCCTGCGCAACCAGACCCTGATCGACGGTCGCTGGACCCAGGCCGACGCCGCCGGCACCTTCGCCGTCACCGATCCCGCCACCGGCATGACCATCGGCCAGGTCCCCGCCATGGGCGCCGCCGAGACCCGGCGCGCCATCGCGGCCGCGGACCGCGCCTGGCCGGCCTGGCGGGCGCTGACCGCGGCCGAGCGCGCGGCGATCCTGCGCCGTTGGCATGACCTGATGCTCGCGGCCCAGGACGATCTGGCGCACATCATGACCGCCGAGCAGGGCAAGCCGCTCGCGGAAGCCCGCGGGGAGATCGCCTATGCAGCGTCCTATTTCGCGTGGTTCGCCGAAGAGGGTCGGCGGGTTTACGGTGAGTTGATCCCGCCCCACCAGCCGGACCGGCGGCTCCTAGTCATGAAACAGCCCATCGGGGTCTGCGCGGCCATCACGCCCTGGAACTTCCCGGCGGCCATGATCGCCCGCAAGGCCGCCGCGGCGCTCGCGGCCGGCTGCACCCTGGTGGTCAAACCGGCGGAAGACACCCCGCTCTCGGCGCTGGCGCTGGCGGTGCTCGGGGAGCGCGCGGGCCTGCCGGCCGGCGTGCTCAATCTGGTCACCGGGGCGCCCGCGGCCATCGGCGCCGAACTGACCAGCAATCCCACCGTGCGCAAACTGAGCTTCACCGGCTCCACCGCGGTCGGGCGGCTGCTCATGCGCCAGTGCGCCGAGACGGTCAAGCGCTTGTCGCTGGAACTGGGCGGCAACGCCCCCTTCATCGTCTTCGACGATGCGGACCTGGAGCGCGCGGTAGCCGGCGCCATCGAATCCAAATACCGCAACAGCGGTCAAACCTGCGTCTGTGCCAACCGCCTGCTGGTGCAGTCCGGGATCCATGACACCTTCGCCGCGCGCCTCTCCGAGCAGGTTGCGGGGCTCCAGGTCGGTGCCGGGGTGGAGCCCGGCGTGGTCCAGGGTCCGCTGATCAACGCGGCAGCACTCGCCAAGGTGGAGGCGCAGATCGCCGATGCCGTCGCCGGCGGTGCGCGGATCCTGACCGGCGGGCACCGCCACGCCCTGGGCGGGACCTTCTTCGCGCCGACCGTGATGGTGGGGATGCAGCCGGGAATGCGAGCGGCCCGCGAAGAGACCTTCGGCCCGCTGGCGCCGATCTTTCGTTTCGACACCGAGGCCGAAGCCATCGCGCTGGCCAACGCGACCGAATTCGGCCTGGCCGCCTATTTCTACACCCGCGACCTGGGGCGCGCCTTCCGCGTCGCGGAGGCTCTGGAGTACGGGATGGTCGGACTCAATACCGGGCTCATTTCCACCGCGGTGGCGCCCTTTGGCGGGATCAAACAGTCAGGGTTTGGCCGTGAGGGGGGGCGGCAGGGACTGGACGAGTATTTGGAGGCGAAATACCTCTGCGTGGGGCTGTAATGCGGGAGGGCCGATGGACGACGGTGAGCGGTCGGTCCTGACGGGGTGTGGGTGTTCCCCGCGCCCCTGAGGATGAACTGGACAACGAGGACGAGTCCTAGAGGATTCCAGCGGGTGCTCAGGAGCAGCCGCAGGTGTTTCGTTGGCAGAGGTCCGCTGTCGAGCGGACAGCCGACACCGACCATCCCCCCAGCGCGACGTATGCGAAGAGTAAGCCGGGGCCTCGCCACCGTTTGGCAGGCATTTGTTTTCTATGGTAGTCATACCGGATTCGGCGTTCCGCCGCAGGCCGCATCGGTCTGCTGGGTCCTTGCCGCCAAACCGAGCCCAGCCCTCGTCTCGCCCGGACGCTCCACCACCGGCAAACCCACCTTGGTGAGTCCGTCGGCAAAGATGGCCGCCAGGCCCTCGTAGGGGAACCAGAAGGCCAGGATCTCGTGTATCTCCTCGCCCGCCTGCGGCCAAAGCGCGAACATGTGGTCCAGCGCGTCCCGGGCCTCCGCTTCGTGGCCGAGGTGGCCGTGGATCACCGCGAGGTTGACCTGGAACGGGAAGAAGTCGAGCTGCGCAAACCGGCCGATCACCCCGAGGGCCTCCCGATGGCGGCCGAGGCGCAGGTGATGCAGCGAGAACACCAGGTGGTACCAGGGGGATGAAAGGGATTCAGATCCATCGCCTCCTGCACCAGGGACAAGCCTCGGTCCCAGTGGCCGGCGAGGGCCAGGTGCATCCCGATAACGGCGAGGTTCTCAGGACTGTGGGGCGCCAGGGCCAGGGCCTGATCCGCCGCCGCCATGAAGCGGGACCTGTCCTTGCGATAGAACAGGATCATGGCGAAGATGTAGTGCGCCATGACGCCGCGTGGGTCCAGCGCCACCGCCCGGTGGGCCAAGTCCAGGCACTTCTCGATCAGGGCGGGGCGCGGGAGGGTGCGGTTGAAGCCGAACAGGGCCTCGCCCAGGGTGACGTTGGCGAGCACGGCCCAGGCATCGGCATAGCCGGGTTCTTCCCGGACCGCCCGCTCCAGTTCCTCGCGGGCCCGCAGGTGGGTCTCGGGCGTGAAACGCTCCTCGTATTCGTGGTAGCGAAACACCGCGAGATAGGTACCCAGCAGCGCGGCGGGCTGGCGCTTGAGCGAGCGGTAGACGACACCGTGGGGATCGAGCACCCGGGCGGCGGTCTTACGCGCCACCTGCTCCTGGATCTCGAACAGGCTGGCCGAGGACAGGGCATGGGCGAAGGTCTCGCTCCAGACCACCGAGTCGCTCGCCGTCTCGACCAGGGTGAAGCCGATGCGGATCTGATCGGAGTCCCGGCGCAGGCTGCCGCGTAGCCGATAGGCGATCGCCTCGGCCTAGGGCACCGCCCCGATGCCAAGGTCAGTGTCCGGGGCGGCGGGTGAGCGCACCACAATCAGGTTGTCGCCAAAGCGGCTGAGGCTGGCGACCAGCTCCTCGATCAGGCCGGCGGCCAGGTATTTCTGGTCGGGCGGGCCGCCCAGCAGCACCAGCCGCTCCACGGTCAGGAGGATGCGGGCGGGACCCGTGCCGACTGCGGGCCCAGGGGCCCGGGCCTCAGCGAACTCCGGCACATAACTGCCCTTGGCCAGCAGGAACCGGACGGGGTCCTCCCGACCCTCCCCCGCGTAGTAGGCATCAAGCAGGCCGCGCAGGCGGATGGCGTTGACGCGCACGATGGAATCCGCGCCGGGATCGAACCCGGGCGAGCGGTCGAAGACCTCAACGCCGATGCTATACGCCTTGACCCGGCTGGCCTGGCCGGTGAGTTTGGCCTCGACGACGAATCTCAGGAAGCGCCCCATCTTGGTGCTTGCGGCGAACGCCTGGCTGGCCAAGACCCGCCCGAGGCAGGACTGGACCAGGCCCGGGTCCATGTCGGGATGCCGGTCGCGTGTCATGCCTGTCCCCTACCCATGTCCCCAAGCTCCGTGCAGTATCTTGAAACCATAGTCAGCACATGGCCTTGGCTCATGTAACAGCAGTTAACCGTTAAGCCCTGGCGCCCGTCTGTCCGCCTGGGCATAGTCGCCGCCCAGGCTGTCCGGGCCGGCCTCGACCGGGCCGCCCATAGGGCCGCCAAGGCTGCTTGCGGTCCTCGGCTACAAGATGGCCGACGGCCAGCGCTGGTGCCGTGTGGCGCGGCCAGAGGATACCAGATCCGAGGGCTGGGTCGCCGGGCGCTCTCTGCGCGATTCGTCCTACCAGCCCTAGCCAGGCCCTCAGACCCACGACCCTTCCCGGGCCGCCCGCCCATCGAGGCGCTCTTCTCCATGTCACGCAACCGTAAATTGATCAGGAAGTTACAGATGCATACGATCAAGTCCACCCTCATCCTCGCCGCCGTCCTGGGCCTTGCCTCCGGATGCACCGCGCGCCAGGACGTCCGCGAATCCCCGGCCGGGGGTTACACCGGTTCGTCCGATTCCGGCACCGGCGCGGCCGAGCGGGGCTGCGTCGCGGCGGTGGCCAAGCGGGTGGGCGTGAGTCCGAGCCGCCTCTCGGTGCTGGACGTCAAGGGGGCTCAGGCCGGTATCGGGGTCACGGTGAAGGTCCCCGGCGCCACCGCGCCCTATAGCTGTCTGTCCGACAAACAGGGCAATGTGCAGGGGGTCGCCTTTACGGGCGACGAGGGGCGGCTCTAAGACCCCGGCACAAACCTCAGGGTCCGCGGTGCCCTCAGTCCGGCCACTTTTCGCCTTACCTAATTCGATCACATTGGAGTAGAACACCCATGATCCCGACCAGACTCGCCCCTGCCGCCATCGGCACCCTGCTGACCCTGGCTCTGGCCACCCCCGGGGCCGCTCTGGCCTACGGCGACAAAGACGCCATCCGCGACTGCGAGAGTCGCATCCGCAGCGAATACCATGTGAGCGACCTGCGCGACGCCAGTTCCGAGAAGCTCGGCGACTCTGAGCACCACTACAAGGTCCATGGCCTGGCCAAGGTGGACGGGGACAAGCACCCTCGGACCTGCGAGGTCAAGAACCGTCATGTGACCAGCGCCGAATACTCGGGTCCCAAGCCCAAGGGCATGGGAACGGCGGAGAAACTGGCCATCGGTGCCGGCGCCGCGATTGCCGCCGGGGTCGCCGTCAATGCCATGAGCAAGGCGGGGAAAGGCAGCGATACCACCCAGGGCCATTCCGGCTCCGACGCGCACTCCATCAACGATATGTCCAACGGCCAGTTCGAGGTGGTCTGGCCCAACCGGCACTGCATCGCCACCTTCAACCAAAGGGCGGAGGCCATGGGCTACAGCTCCGGCTGCAATGACGACCTGATTTCCCGCTCCCAGGATATCGCCCGGCATCACACCGGCAGCGGGTACAAGCAGGCCAGCCACTCCCAGGGGACCAGCAAAGAGTACAAGCGCGGCTATAACGACGCCCTCAAGGGCCATGCCTTCGACCAGAACCGCCACCCCCAGGACTACAAGGACGGTTACCGCGCCGGCGAGGAAGCGCGTTAGAGTGAGCCACGACCTCAATCACCAATATGAAACGCCTGTCCCATGCCTGCTGCATCCTTCTGGCCGCCACGAGCGCCGGGGCCGCACAGCCGAGCTTCGACTGCGGCAAGGCCCCGGCCGGCGTCGAGGCCATGCTGTGCCAAGACGAGCAGCTTGCGAGCCTGGACCGTGAGCTTGATCGGCCTGACCTTCGTTGGCCAGAGCCAGGACTTGGCCCTGATCGAGTGGCGCAATGCCTACTCCTATGTCCTCGGACGGGAACGCGGGGGCCCGGGCATCACCTATACGGGTGGCTCCGGGGACGAGTACGCCGCTTTGTGGGTCAATGGCGATGACGCCCAGCTCCTGCTCGCCGACCGACCTGCCATGGACTGCAAGATCGAACCGCCGGGTTGAGGGCGGGAGGGTCCGCGCCCTGGACCCGAACCGCCCGGTCCGCCCCGTGCAACGACCACCTGTATTCGACCAACGACTTTCCCCGACCTGGAGCCCTGACATGCGCTTGACCGCCATCCCCATGCTGTTCGCCGCCCTGGCGGTGAGCCTCCCCGCTGTCGCGGCGAAGCCGAGCTTCAACTGCGCCAAGGCGACCCACGAGGCCGAGCAAATGGTCTGCAAGGACCCCGAGCTGGCGCAGCTCGACCGCAACCTCGCCGAGATCTATTCCGGGCTAGTCAAGCGCAAGACCGGTGCGGAGCGCAAGCAACTCAAGGCCGGGCAGAACAGTTGGATCAAGACCCGCAACGAGTGCTGGAAGGCCAAGGACCCCCACGCCTGCGTCCAGCGGGAGTATCAGACCCGCATCGATCAACTCTACAACTGGCGCTAGGCCGAGCCTCGGGGCCTGCTGCGCACAACCCTACACACCTACCTCAACCCACTCGACCCAGGAGTCCCCATGGACATCACCAGTCTCTTGATCTTCCTCGCCATCGGCGCCGTCGCCGGCTGGCTGGCCGGCGTCCTGATGAGCGGCGGAGGCTTCGGCCTCCTCGGCGACATCGTGGTCGGCATCATCGGCGCCGTGGTCGGCGGCGTCCTGTTCGGGGCGCTCGGCATTTCTGCCGGCGGCCTGGTCGGGGCCATCGTCACCGCCACCGTGGGTGCCGTGGTCCTGATCTTTATCCTGCGCCTGGTCAAGCGGGCCTAGACCCCCGTCCCACCGGAGCCCGCCATGAACCTGCTCAAGTACAACGTCGGCAAGACCGATCGCATCATCCGGGTGGTCCTCGGGGTGCTATTGATCGGCAATGTCTTCTTTGCCCTCCAACACCCCATCGGCTGGATCGGCGTCATCCTGCTGATCACCGGGCTGGTCGGGATCTGCCCCCTCTATTCGCTGCTCGACATGAACACCAAGAGCGCTGCCGAGCGTGTCGGCCTGAAATAGCCTTGTCGCACCGGCGCACCGCTGCCAAGTGGTGCGCCGGGTACGCCTCCATCCGGCGCAGATCCGTCCGATCTGCCGAATCTCTGCAATCCACTCCAAAGAGACCAACATGCTGCTTCGCCGCCTCGCTCTCGTGTTCCCCATGCTTTTCGTCCTCGCCGCCTGCGACCAGAACCAGGGGGTCGCCAACCAGGCCAAGGACAAGGTGGACGATGCCCTGAATCGTCGCCCCGCCGAGCCGCTGCGCGATGCCGCCGAGGACCTGGGCGCCGCCGCCAAGGACGCTGCCAAGGGCATGCAGGATGCCGCCAAGGGGGCGGCCAAGGACCTCAAGGACGCCACCCGTTAGCAGGCCGGACCTGATGTGACTGGGGTCTTCTGGGGACATCCTCGGAAGACCGCTGGGCGCCTGCCCGGTCCCATACCCGCCGGCTGGTGCGCCACCAGCCCCGCATGCGCCCGCCTGGAGGCCCCATGACGAAGCCCCTGCACTCAACCGTGCTCTTGATCTTCGCCCTCGGCGCGAGTGCCGGCCCCGGGGCCGCGGGGCTTGACCTCCCCGGGACCCTGAACGAGGCCATGGACCTGGCCAAGCCCGAGTCCATCGGCACGCCGGTGCTGGCCGCCTGGTGGTCGGTGGACGGCCGGGACCTCTACTACCGCCACATGCCGCCGGGGGCCAAGAAGGTCGCGACCTTTGGGGTCAGTCCCCGCGGGCCTGCGCGGCACCGAGTCCAAAGACGAATGCCGCGGCGAGGCAGGTGGCAAGCCGGCTGTCGCGCCGCTCGCCCGTCAACCGCATCGCTTGGCTCGCCTCCCCGCCGGTGCGCACCCGCGGGCAGATGTCGTAAGCCGGGGTGAGCCGATCGATGCGGCCGTCCCAGAAGGCGGCGTGGTTACGTGCATGGTCGTCGGTGTTGCCGCACAGGACATTGAAGACCATGCGGCCGTAAAGCTCGCCGAGGGTCGCGCGCGCATCGGCAAAGTCCCGGCGGATACGGTGGGCCAGGTCCTCATAGCTGGCATAGCGCGCCTCCATTTCGCGCAGTCCGAGCAGCGTGAGGGCGGACAGCATGGTGCGCCGCTGCCAGCTGTCGCCCTGGCGTACGCGGTCGAAACGCTCGATCAGGAGGTGAGCTCGTCGAACTCGACCAGCGCGGCATCCTGGCCGCGGCGTCCGGTCAGCCGATTGATGATGACGCGGCGTCCCCAGGCATCGGGCGCCGCGTCGCGCAGACAGGCGTGGAGGTCATCGTCGCGGCGGCGCTGCCCGCCCGGTTGCAGCGGCAGTTCGTCCGGGAAGAGGCTGATCGCATCGTCTCGCCGCAGGTAGGATCGCCCATAGGTGAAGCCATAGCCGCCCCGCGCATCCCGGCTCAGGACGCCCGCGACCACCGGCGCGAGCGCCCCCGGCAGCCAGACCCAGACATAGGCCCGATCGGCGTGGATCCCGCGCTCAGAAGTCATCGTCCACGGGCTCCGCGGCCGGGCGACGGACCCGGGAGGGCGGCAGCGTCAGCTTTTCCTGTTGGCGGGACAGTTCCCGTTCCAGTTCCCGCGGCGATTCCTGTACGAACAGCGGGATATCCACCAAAGCGGCTGCCTCGAAATAGGTGCCGATGGCCACGCCCGGCTCGCCGCGGATGATCCGTCGAACGGTGATGGTCCCCACGCCGATCCGCTGCGCAAGCGCTTCCCGTGACCAGCCCTTGCGGATCCGGCCTTCTTCGATCAGACCGCCCAGCAGACGCAGGGCCTGGCGGGCGGCGGGAGAAAGCATGCGGCGACTGAGGGCCAATGGTTATTAAAGTAACGGTTAGGGCGTTAACTGATCATATAATAGATGCGCGCCACCTTCAGCACGACGAGTCCGGCGTGGAAACGAGAAACGAAGCGTTGAAACTGGGTCGGAGCGTGCCTTCAAAGCCCCCGATGCGCAGGCGGAAGAAAGGGCCTTGATCATCGTTCCGGCCGGCCGCGGACGGTCCGCACAGCGGACCCTACGGTAACACCGTGGCCTGTAGGGTCCGCTGTGCGGACCAAGGACCGTGCAGATCGCGCGGCGGCCGGGTTATGACCAAGGCCAACGAGAAACTCCCATGAATGCATACATCGTCGTCGAAGGTGAAGCGGACGCCGACCTGATCCGCCGACTCATCCCAGCCGAATTCAGCGATGGGATTGCCGTTGTCGCAGCCGATGGCAGGTCTTCGGCTGTCTCTTTGAGCCGGACGATACTAGGCGCGCGTCAGACCCCGACCGCACTGGTGGTCGACTCCGATACCACCAGCGATGCGCCGGCGAACGAGCAGAAAACGACGCTAAACGACTTGCTGCGCTCGGCCGCCGGGGCGACCCCGTATCTGGTCGCACTGGCAATTCCCGAAACCGAGGCGATCCTGTTTTCTGCACCGGAGGTTCTGGAACGGATCATCGGGGCGAGTCTGAACGAGACCGACAGAGTTTCCGCCAGGTTCCGACCCAAGGAAACGCTCGAGCGGCTCATACAACCAGCGGGCATATCGAGCGTGAGAGATCTCGTCTCCCGCCTCAGCGAAAGCGATCTGGCCCGCCTTCGCCGCGACCGGCTGGTCGGCGAACTCATCGAATTCTTTCGGAAGTCTCTCCAGCCCGCGAACATCGGGGTCCGTCGGGCCGGCTAGGACGGCATAGACGCCCCACCACAGCAGGGCTCGCAGAACACCGCGGATTGTTGCCCAAGGGGTCGCGCGATGCCGCCCTAATGTGGATATAGCGGTCGAACATGATAGTCGGACGTAGGGGCGGGTTTTAAACCCGCCCCTACACGAGCATCTTTCCGGATATCAGGTACAAAGGCTATATCTGTGCGCGGGTTTGTGACTCGGCATACCCTAATTGCCCGACACAGCTTGCTCAACCTCCTGCCGCAGCATCCGCTCCGGTTCCTCCGCCAGCACCAGGTCACGCCACAGCGGGACCTGCCAGCGGTAGCCGGCCGCGTCGCGGCCGATCAGAAAGGCCAGTTCCAGCCGGGTCAGTGACTCCTTGATGGCCTCCGGTGCGGCCTGGTACCGGAGCCCGCCGAGCAGGTCCAGCACGGCGGCTAAACGGAAGTGCTCCTGCCCGATCAGCCCATAGACGATCACCCGGTCCAGCCGCGCCGCCGCCGGGTCCGCGGTCAGTTCCCCCCCAGCCCTTGAGCGCGCTGCGCAGCGACCGGCTGACCAGGGCGCGCTCCAGGTCCGCCTCGGTCAACACCCGCTGTTCGAGCCCGAGCCCCTGGAGCATCTGGTCGCACAGAATGGCGATCAGGTTGGCCCGCCCGCCGGTCCGCTCCAGAATACGCTCCACCATCCCCGCGTCGGCATAGGTCAGACCCAGGGCCGCCATCGGCTTGGTCACCAGGTCCCGGCACGCCTCCGGCTCCAGTGCGCCGATCTGGATGGTCTCGGCGAAGTTCTTGATCGGCGACTGATAGTCGAAGCTGGCGGAGCGGTACAGGCTCCAGAAGCCGGCCAGGATGAAGTGACAGCGGCCCTCGTCGCTCAGTGACCGGAAGCCGTTGAGACAGGCGTAGCCGCGGGTGGCGTCCGCGGCCACGAAGGCGTCCGCGGCCACGAAGGCGTCCGCCTCGTCCAGCAGCAGCACCCGGCGGGTGCCGGGCAGTACCTGCGCCAACTGGCGCAGCAGGTCCGGCAGGGGCGTTGCCGCCGGCAGGTCAAGTTCTTCGGCGAGTTTGGGGTTGGTGGTAGCCTGGCCCAAGGACAGATAGCGGCAGTCGATGTCCTTCCGCCCTGCGAGGCGGCGTTTCAGGGCGAGCAGCAGGCTCGACTTGCCGAGCTGGCGCCCGCCCACCACCAGATAATTGGCCAGGTCCCCGCGGTTGAGGATATCCGAGAGGATGCGGGTGCGGCCGAAGAAGCCGGACTCCTTGCGCACGCCCAGGCTCGTCTGGTAAGGCGAGATACGCGCCACTTTCACATAGCGCGCGATCAGGCGGGCGAAGGCGTCCACCGGCTCCGCGGCCAGCAGCAGGGCGGAGAGTTCGCCATCCTGCGGTGCCACCCACCAAGTCTCGGGGGAGCCGCAGCGGCGGCTGAGATCCGCGCACTGGTCCGGGTTGCGCCCGAGCACCAGGCAAGGCCGGTCGCCGCCCGTGCCCAGCAGCGTCAGCACGTCCTGCGCCGGCCAGTCGGCGGGCGGGAAGGCGACCCGGCAGGCGCTCAGGTTCAGCGGAAAGCCGTCGCCCAGCGCCAACTCGAACTGCTCCACGGCCCCGCCGTCCCCCAACCCTTCGAGCCGTTGCCAACCCGCCCCCAGCCGCTCGGCCAGCCAGCGCACCTGACCCTCCGGCGACTCGCCGCGGAAATTGGATGGCCCGGTCCAGCCAGCGCCCCTGCACCCCGCAGGCCGCGAGCACCGAGCCGAGCCGGCGGGTGCGTCGCAGCAGGGTGCGCGCCCGCTCCAACTGCACGAGCCCGAGCCCGGCCAGGGCGGTCGGGTCCGCGGCCAGCCGGCGGGTCAGCGGGTGGGTGTATTGGCGCAGCGACCAGAGCAGCGCGGACAGGGTCAGGACCAGTGCGGCGAGTCTGGCATAGAGCTGCCAGGGCGGGGTGGGCAGACGGATCGCCCGGTCGGCGAAGGTCCAGTCGTGGGTGTTCACCGAACTGTCTCGCGACGTTATCTCACGCCAGCGCGGCCTCCAGGCGGCTTAGGGCTCCGTCGTATGCTTTTCTCACCAGGGTGGAGACGCCCTCCGCGAGATGGAGGCGGTTTAGATGCATCCAGAAGTGATAGCAGGACGTGGTCGAGTCAGAATCGCATTTGACGCAGTTCGAAAGGATAGACGGAAGTGAATGCGGCGCTTGCGAGGCATTGGCAACTAGTCGCTCGTAATCGTCCACCGAGATGACGTACACATGCTCCAGCGGCAAGAACCTCCGAGCTTCGTCGTTTGGATAGTCTAGTCTTCCTTCCGGAAACATGGATGCCAGGTTTGAACCGCTACTAGCACTGACGTCCTTGTTGGTGACAACGAGCAGATAATCCGTCTCTACCGATCTGACCGTCTCAGCTGCGCGATGGTTTGCCCGCATTCCTACCGATGCGGCCCAAGCCTGATTTACTGCTTCGCGAATGCCTCCCATCTTGTCGGCAAATATTTTGCTATGCCCGACAGCCATCACCGATTCGGCGAATAAGCCAGCCTTCGATTCGATGAAAACGTTGCACTCTGGGAAGTGGAGCAATCCGTCAGGCACTTTCGAGCGCGCGCCAAGAAAGCCTCTAAGCTCGTCTTCGTTGAAAAATTGGGCAGATATACGTCTAGTCTCGGCAACTACGTGCTTCTCGAAAACCTCACTGAATAACTCAATGTAGGCGGCGCCTTCCTCGCTCAGCACGGAATGAACGAAGCCCTCAATGCCGCGGGCAAACACCTGCGGGTGCCAGCATCTCAGTAGGTTATCCCAACGTAAGAACGGATACCGCCGAATCGGCGTGAACTCGAAATACTCGGACATGAACTTCTTCCGCCTATCGAATCCTGGCAAGCCTCGGCAGAATGAGATCAATTCATTCGGACTTCGCGATATTGCATGAATGAAGCTGGAGACCGTCTCCGGAGAGTACTGACATTCGAGGGGAGTCAGCCACCGTTCATCAAAGTTAAGTCGGCGATCCTTGGTGCCCGCATCCATAGCGATCACTAGATCCATGAAATCGCGCACATCGAGTCCGGACCGGCGCTTAAACATCTCCCGCAGCGGATGAGTCATCTCCAACTGGTCAAGGATCGCAGCCTCGCGAATGAATCCGATTGTCAAGGGACGTTGAAACGGCAACTGCGGATTGCCAGTTTGCCGCATAAAGAGTGTAAATGGCAGCGTGTCGCGTGGCCCTCCGTGGAGGCTATCAGACAGAATCCAAAGTCTATCGCGTAGATCATTGAACGCGTCAACAGTCAGTTCGGCGCCAACATTTCTGTCGAAATGTGTGTCCTGACAAATCCACTTTACGATAAGCAAAGTAGTCCAAGGCGCCCGCAGCACCACTTCCTGAATCTCGTCAAACGCGCGCACCTGTAAGGAATCTATGGATAGCCGGATGATCGAGTCCCTGGAATACCTCCGTGCGCGATTCCGCCATGTCTTATACGCGTCGTTGAAACTGGCGATCTCGGCGTTCACTTGGCGGTGATCCAGATAAAAGATGCCCTGAATAGATTAGGTCGGAGCCTCAGCCTCCTTCTGGTTCCGCGCTTATGCGGCTTCCAGCACGCGCATCTCAACCTGTAAGCCGGCCGCCGACGCCATGTTGACCAGGGAATCCAGGCCGAACAGGTTGATTTTGCCGCGCATGAGGTCGGAGACCCGCGGCTGCGTGACGCCGAACAGTTTGGCGGCCTGCGACTGACTCAGCCCGGTGCGGGCAATATGTTCTTTCAGCGCCATCATCAGCGTCGAGCGGAGCTTCATGTTCGTGGCTTCCGCGGGCGTGTTCTCGATGGCATCCCAGACGCTGTCAAATCGTTCGTTGCTCATTGGCCTCGCTCCTTCACCAAATCCCGGTAACGCTTCTCGGCCAAGGCCAAGTCGGCCTTGCTGGTCTTCTGTGTCTTCTTCTGGAAGCAGTGCAGCACGTAGATGGCATCGATGAACTTCGCCACGCAGATGACTCTGAACGCACCGGAGGCGTCCCGAACCCGGATCTCTCGAACCCCTGGTCCGATCGTTGCCATGGGCTTCCAGTCGTCCGGCTCCTGGCCGTGCTGTATCAGGTCGAGCTGATGACCGGCTTCGCGCCGTGCCGAGGCGGGAAAGGCGCGTAGGTCATTAAGGGTGCTGCCCCGGAATTCGACGGGCTTTGAATCGGCCATCGGATAGTATATACAAAACTTTATATCATTGGGCAAGCCAAGTCGGCCGGAACTGCCTCAGGCCAAGCGGGCTCTGCCCGAGCGCCGGGCAGCAGGACCGGGATGACCAGTCGGCCGACTTTGACCGCGAGCCGCAGCGCCGCCTGCTGTTCCTCGTCCTCCCAGGGGCCGATGCCGGCCGCAACGACACAGACCGCCACACTTCCCACGCTCTTGCCCCCCTGTTCCAAGAGGCTCCGCCAGGGCAGACCGGGGCGCAACTGCTCCTCGTTCAGCCAGCAGCGCAGGCCCTGTGCTCAAGCCGCGGGATGCACTCGGGCAGCGGCCGGCCCTTGGCCCGGAGCCGCAGGGCGTCCAGAATCAGGCGCGGGTGGCCGCCGCTCGCGGTCAGGATCGCCAGGGCGTCCTCTGCGGACAGGTCCAGCGGCGGGGTAGAGCGCCGGGCCTGGTCCATCAGGTCGCCGGTGTTCCACTCGGGCCAGTGCCTGGGCTCGGCGTGGCTCAGCAAGGACAGGTCGCCCTGGGCGTACTTGAGCCCGGCGAGCCCCTCGCCGCCCACCAGCACGACGCGCAGCGCCTCACCGTGGAAGTCGGAGAGTCCGCGCAGGCAGGCCGCGAGCCGCGAGCGGCCGGCCTCGAAGCAGGAGTCCAGGCCGCTGATCAGCAGGAACAGCCGCTCACCGGCGGCGAGCCGATCCTCCAGGCAGGACTCGAAGGCGCCGGCGTCCTGGGGCGGCGGCTGCATCCCGGCGCGGCGGCCCAGGGTAGCGAAGAATTCGGCCTCGGTGGCATCCGGACCCTGGGGCGGGGCCAGGCGCAGCGCCCGCTCGGGACCGCAGCGTTGCCTCGCCCGCTCGTGCAGCGCCGCCAGTGATCCGCTGAGTTCCCGATCCTTCTGCGCGAGCAGGATCAGGGTCGGGTAGCTGTAGAGAAGCTCGAAGACCTCATCCAGGAAGACGCTGTCGCTGGGCAGTGGCGGCGGGCTGGCCGCCGGGCCGTCGGCGGGAGCGGTCGTTGCGGCAGCGTCGGTCCCTGGTGCCGGGCGCCGGCCGGTGATGCCCCAGACCAGGCGCGCAAGGCCCTCGCCCTCAAGCCCGCCGCGCAGGTCCACCCAGGTGCGGTTCGCCAGGAACAGCGGCAGTTCCGGCTGCACCGGCGCCCCCGGCAGGACCACCGGAATGACCGGCCGGCCGTCGCGCACGGCCAAGGTCAGTGCGGCCCGCATCTCCTCGTCCTCCCAAGGCCCGATGCCGTCCGCGGCCACACAGACCGCGACGCTCGCGGCGCCCTTGATCCCCTGCTCCAACAGGCTCTGCCAAGGCAGACCTGGGCGCAACTGCTCCTCGTCCAGCCAGCAGCGCACACCCTGCCCCTCCAGGGCCAGTTTGAGCGCCCGCACGGCGGGCTTGTCCTTGCTGTTATGGGAGAGGAAGCAATCGAAGCTGGGCATGGCCGGTTCCTTTGTCGGATCGCCGCTCGATTATGCCCGCCCGTTGTGGTTCTGTCCCGCGCTCCGCTCGTGACCAGGTCAGTTCGGCCTAGAACTCAGATAGAACGATAGGAGCATAAACCAGATGCTTGTGGTTGAAATTCACTGCCGTCGCGCCATTTTTATCCCCAAATGAGCCCCGCCATCCAACTCACCCTCAACCAAGCCTTCGAGTTGGCCTCGGCACTACCTGCTGTCGGGCACCGGGGTCGGATCGTCTAGCCAATTCTCCACCCGCAATCTGGAGACCCGCGTGAACTCGTCCACATTGTCGGTCACGAGGGTGAGATCCAGGTCCAAGGCGTGTGCGGCGATCAACAGGTCGTTGGGTCCGATGGGCGTCCCGGCTCGCTCCAACTGGAGGCGGATCTGGGCATAGGTCCGATCGACCCCAGCCTCCAGCGGCAGGACGGGGAGTGACGCCAGCAGGTCTTCGACCTTCCGAGTCAGCACGCTGGAGCCGAGCTTCCGGGCACCGAAGCGCAGTTCCGCGGCGACGACGATGCTGGTGCAGACGGTGCCGTAGCCGCGCCGGGCGAGCATCGTGGCAACCGGCCCCTGGGGTTGCCGGATCAGCGCGGAGAGGATATTGGTATCGAGCAGGTAGCGCAGCCCGTCCATGGCTTAGAGGCGGATATCATCCAGGGGCAACAGTCCCTCGTCCGCGTCAGGGAAGAGTTCATCGAGCGGCGCCCACCCGGCGAGCAGGGTGGCGAGGTCCGGTCGGCGCTTCACCGGTTCGACGATCAGACGCTCGCCGTCCTTGCGAATGGTCGCCTCGTCCGCGTCGAGTTCGAGCTCGCGAGGGATACGCAGGGCTTGGTTGCGCCCGTTGCGAAACAGGCGGACGTGGCGTCGGGGCTGCATCGAAAATCGCTCCAAGAAAAGAACCGATGCTGAAGCATAGGCTAAACAGTCTGGCGAAGCGAGATGGGTCTGATCGTAGCAAGAGCGGGCCAATCATTGGGCTCGGTACACCTGGCCCGACCAAGAGCGCTGGATTGTCGAGGCAAGAGACCGTTATGGGGTCGCAATTTCAGGCCACGGACTACAATGGCCGCTCCCCGGGTAAAGCGGCCGTCCAGAGAATCTCAGATGAACCCCGCCATCCAACTCACCCTCAACCAAGCCTTCGAGTTCCTGCTGAATGTCGCCGTGGTGCGCCCGGTGTTCTTGTGGGGCGCGCCGGGCATCGGCAAGACCGCCTTGGTCAACCGTTTCGCCAACGAACTGGGGCTGGAATGCGTGTCCTTGTTGGGCAGCCAACTGGCGCCCGAGGACTTGCTGTGGGTGCCGCAGATCGACGGCGATTGTTCGCGCTTTTTTCCGCCCGCGAATATCGTGCGCCGGGAGCCCTTCGTGCTGTTTCTCGATGAACTCAATGCCGCCAGCCATGAAATCCAAAAGGCCTTTTATTCGCTGATCCTGGATCAACGGGTGGGCGAGTATCGGTTGCCGCAGGGCACGCTGGTGATCGGGGCCGGCAACCGCGCCAAGGATGCGGCCATCGTCAAGCCGATGCCCTCCGCGCTGATCAACCGCCTCGCCCACATCCATTTGCGTGCCGATCATCGGCAATGGCTGGACTGGGCGATCAATCAGGGCGGGATACATCCCTGGGTGGTCGAGTACCTGCAACTGCGGCCGGATCATCTGTGGAGCGAGCCGCCCAAGCATGAGGAGCCGTTCTCCACACCGCGCTCCTGGCACATGCTGTCGGACGCGCTGCATTCGTTCAGCGGCACCATGGACAATACCCTTCTGGAAGCCTTGGCGTTCGGCCTGCTCAGTCCACCCCACGCCGGCCAGTTCAAGGGGTTCCTGAAGCAAATCCAGCAAAAGCATACCCTCGCCGCCATCCTCAAGGGCGACGCGCATTGGCCGGATGCGCCCGGCGATCGTGACATCCTGTATTTCCTGGCGCAGTCGCTGCGCGGACTCCTGCGTAAAGAGTTGCCGCAAGACGAGGCCGACCGACGGAGCGAGCACCAGCAGTTGGCGATGCGCGCCAAAGACCGGCTCAAGGAGCTCGCGCGCATCAGCGTGGAGATCGCCCAGTCGGTGCTGGCGGAGGACGACGAGGGACGACGCCTGCCGACCTGGTTCCTGGTGGAGGTGGCCCGCGATCTGCCGCGGCTGGCCGGACACGACAAGGCCAAGACCTGAGCCATGGCCCGCCCGCGACGCCCCGACCCGGCGCAAGCGGCCCGCGATGCCGGGATCGCCTTGCTGCGGGAGAAGGCGGTGCTGTTGCCCCTGCTCGGGGACATCCATTTCATACCCGACAAAGCCCACCAGTTTGTCGCTGATCAAGGCTGCCTGGCCGTCACGCCCAAGGGGTCCGTGTATCTGCATCCGACCCGCCGCGCGGCACCCGAGGAGTGGGCGCGGGTGATCGGCATCGCCGCGGTCTGTCTGGGCTTCGGCATGGTCCGCGGGCGTCCGCCGCAGGACCTCTGGGAGACCGCCTGCCTGCTCAGTGCCGAGCGGTTCTGCGAGGAATTGAAGCTGGGGCAAGCGCCGGAGGTCTTGTGGCACGGGCCGGTCGTGGTTCCTGCCGGGGGTGAGGACACCTTGTTCAGCCGCTGGTGTGCCGATGGCGTCGAGCCGTCCCTGACGCAATGGCATCGGTGGTGGTGCGGGGGCCGGCCGCTGTTCGTGGGGCTCGACGGCCAGGGCGGCGACCGGTGGCGAAAGCCGCCTGACTGGCCCGCCTTGCTGGCGGAGGGCATCGCCCAAGGGGTGGGCCGCGCCTTGCGGGTGGTCGGGGGGCGGGAGACTGCCGCCGGTTGGGTCACCGTGGCCGACAGCCCGGCCCAGCGGGCCAAGCGCCGGTTGATGGACAGCTATCCCTTGCTGGGCGCCCTGGCCACCGGTTTCGACCTGGAGGAAGGCTTGGCGCAGTGCCGGCAGTATGACATCCAGGTGGCGGCCATCGATGTCGGGGCGCGGCGGGTCTGGATGAATCCGGCGGCACGGCTGAGCCATCCGGAGGCGCTCTTTGTGTTCGCCCACGAGCTGCTGCATGCCGGGTTGAACCACGGCTCCCGGCGGCGCGGACGCGATCCGTTGCTGTGGAATGTCGCCTGCGATTTCCTGGTCAACGCCTGGCTGATCGACATGGGTGTCGGTACACCGCCCGCGTTGGGCCTGTTGCACGATGCCGCCTTGGCCAAGCACAGTGCGGAGGAGGTCTACGATCTGCTGGCCCGCGATCTGCGCCGCGCCCGCAAGCTCGCCACGCTGCGCGGCCCCGGCCAGCCGGATATGTTGGGCGAAGCGCGGGACGGACCCTTTGTGGACGCCGAGGACTACTGCCGCCGCGCCCTGGCGCAAGGGCTCGAACGCTGTCTGTTCGGCGGCGGGCGCGGCACCATCCCGGCGGGGCTGATCGAGGAAATCCGCAGCCTCAGCCAGCCGCCTCAACGCTAATCGAAAAAGACCCACCTTCTGCTATCGAAAGGGCTCCACCCTTTGCGTAGTAAGGTTTTGCGCTAAGCACTAGAGCACCACCGGCGCTCCGGCCGGTGCGGGTGCCGGAGCACACTTCCATCGTCAGGCACCTTGCCGATCGGTGGAAGAGATGAGCCATACGTCCCGCTGCCGCGGTTGCGGCCAGGCCTTTCAGCCGCGCCCCCAGAATCCGACCCAGACCTACTGTTCGCAGCCGGCCTGCCAGCGGGCGCGTAAGCGCGACTGGCAGCGTCGCCAGCGCGCCAGTGATCCGGACTACCGGGCCAACGACCACGCCGCGCAGCAGGCCTGGGCGCGGGAGCACCCGCAGTACTGGCGCGCCTGGCGGGAGCAGCACCCCGAGTATGTCGCGCGCAACCGCCGGGCGCAGGGGGCGCGCAACGCGCGGCGCCGAGCCGTGTCGATGGCTACCCAAACCTGCGGATCGTTGGCGGATAGCGCGGGTCATCGCCAACGGGGGTGGTGAAGACCGGTCGGTCGCTGAGGGACGAAGGGGGCTGGGGGAGTCAGGGGAAAAGGGCGGGGGTATGACCTCGCGACCGGCGTGGCTGCGGCGCGGTCCACGCGCCTGGTACCGACGGCGGACGTGCGCTCGCCCCAACGGCAACGCGCGCGGGCGGGTGTCGTCGCTGCGGGAGATGACAAGAACCGCGCCATGGTCTACAGCATCAGTGCCGTTGAGACAGGTACGGCACTGGTCGCGACCGCCACAGTCTTCTCCAGTGCCGTACCCCGGACCGTGCGTGGCACGTGCCGTAGGTAAGTATCGCCCGC